>Ga0326728_10005512_pt1 | contig 35359 bp, 27 predicted proteins | sample MB3enrmetagenome_FD_207602 | JGI IMG/M metagenome (GOLD analysis project Ga0326728, IMG submission 207602) | Lab enriched peat soil microbial communities from McLean, Ithaca, NY, United States - MB31MN | ecosystem: Environmental > Terrestrial > Soil > Wetlands > Peat | place: USA: New York...
TCCCAAGCACGGTGCCGGAAGCCGCAGTGACCGTAGGCACGCGCAAGAAAATCAGCCAAGTCCGCAAACCCCTTGTAAAATAAGGACAATCTCATGGTTTCGGCCTCAATTCTTATTGGAACTTCCGATAAAACGTATGCCAAAAATCAAGCCAAAGACAAAAACGCCTTCGCCTACGGCGGCGCCCGCAACACCGACCGCAGTCGCGCCGTTCCACCTGCGCCCGGCTCTGATCCCGCTGGCGGAGATCCGGATGGATTCTTTCCTGCGAATCCGGGGAAAGGAAAATCCCGGCACTGTGGCGCGTTACGCCGCGCGCATGGAAGCAAGGGACCGTTTTCCCCCCTGTCGTCCTTTGGGGGAGCTGCCCGCCCTACGCGCTTCTGGACGGCCGCCACCGATGCGCGGCACGCCGGAAGATCGGGCACCTCTGCATTCGTGCCCTCATTCTGGCGGGCGACCGCAGGGAGGCGGTGCGGTACCTCATCACCGCCAATGCAGTCCACGGCCTGCCCTTAACCAACGCCGACAAACAACGGGCCGTCACGCTGGCGCTCCAGGAGTTTCCGGCCTGGAGCGATCGGTTTGTCGCCGGTCTTGTCAAGGTCAGCCCAACGTTCGTGGGGAAAATCCGCGGACAGACGTACCAGGCCAGCGCCTCCCACGAGTTCTAGCAATTTCAACGGCGATCATCGCCCGCTGGAAGGGTTACAAGGGACGACGCTCCATGTTCTGCTGGATTGAGCACTTTCACGATATGCGCGGGGCGCACCGCGGACGAGGATAACCCTTGGCGCTCTCGACCTTTTTATCCTCTGTCCTGAGCGTCAATCTAATCGTTGGTGGTTTGGTTTTTGAATCCATAACGCGTCAAACATAGGAAACACTAGTGAACCTTTGTAACGGTAAGCGATTCAGGATCTTGCGTCGCAATCGGGCTGCTGCCGCCGTGACAAATTGAATACTTGTTTCGACCCCGGTGCTGTCGGCAATTGTCGGCAAGTTTCAAATGCCAACAGCCAGCCCCGTCGCTCGTTGCCGACTGATTTTATACCGCGGTGGCGTTCTTTCATCAAATGCCGCATTCTGGGAGCGATTGTGGAACGCGAGATCCGGTTGGCGAGATTCTGGGAACGCCGCCTGATGGTAGTCCGGAGCAAGTAAGCATTGACGATTTCCAAGCGGTCCAGCCCGAGGGAGACTATTTACTCGTCCCTACCGCGCGCGGTGGGATGGGGTTTTTGCCAACGACACTCGTTGGCCTGGGCCGAAACGCCGACCGCCAAAGGGCAGCTTGCTGGCACGCTCCTTTTAGCGGCGCTTTTTGACGTGAGGTCACTTTGGGGGTTTTATCAGAAGTTCGATCAAGATCGGTTCGGTGGCAGTGATGAGGCACAACAGGTGGTGCTCGGATGAGCAGACGGGCCAGCCACTGAGGTTTTGCCCGCGCACAACCGAGGGAATGGTCAGCACGCAGAGGGATCCGGAGTCACACAGGCGGGATTTCACCGAACCGACAATCATGTTGGTCAATTCACCGATGACGTCGTTAACCAAGTCCTCTCCCTCAAGTCCAGCTTCCGGCAACCCGAGCATCCGGCTGGCCAAAGTGCGTGCGAACGATGCTGTAACATAGATGTAAACGACGCCGTTCACATCGCCGACGAATCCGACGGAGCCGGCGACGAGCATTTCGCCCCCCGCGCGGAAGTCCATCAGCGTGACCGGCCGCGTTGTCATGTTCAACATGGTGCTAAAGACTTCGCGGACGCCGCTCTTGAGCAGATCACTTATTGTATCAATGAGGTTTGGCGTAATTGTGTCCATATTATTTCAAACTGCGTTATACCGGCGACTCACCTGAGTGTAGCGCGCTGCCGCGATGGGACAGAGATTATCGAGTGTCTTCGGCGTCAAGGCAAGCCGTTGGGCGACTTCGGGCAGGATGCTGAGGTCAAAGTATCGTCCGTCGAGACCGGCTTCGATTCGTTTGGCAAGTTGGTTGGCCAGGTAAGTCAGGTCGCAAATGACATCCTGGCCTTCACCTGGGTTGTGGTGATAAATAATGCCTTGAACGACGCGAGGGGGTAAATTCCAGTGTTGCGCAATGAGACCGCCCAGTTCAGCGTGATTTGCGCCGAGCAGCAGCGACTCCGTTTCCAATTGGCCAAGATGATCCACCTCCCGGGCACGCCGGATGAAGCCCAGGATTTCAGGACTCAGAAAACGTGCCATCACCAGTTTTCCCACGTCATGTAACAAAGCGGCCGTGAAGGTTTCCGGAGGCGACTCGACACTGCCGCAAGCTTGCATAGTTTCAGCAGCCACCGCCGCAGCCACAGAATGCCTCCAGAGGACCCCTTCATCGAGGTCGTACTCGGGGAGGCGCGTTTGAAGGAAGCGTTTGGCCCCGGCGGCCACAGCAAGGGCCAGCACCTGCGCGGTGCCCATCCGGGTGACAGCCTCCCGCACGTTGGCCACGCGAACAAGGCTGGCGCTGGCGGCGGAGTTGGCCGCGCGCAATAATTTCAGGGTGAGCGCCTGGTCGAACACAATCAATTCCGTGACGTCGTCCAGATGGCAGTCCGGGTTGCCGATCAGTCCGGCCAGGCGTACCGTGCTGGCCGGGAGAGGAGCCAGCTCGTTTGCCTGTTCAATTAGTTGGGTGAGGTCTATCATGGGGTCACTTCTTTCACGCCTGTTTGAGCCGGTAGAAAGTGGACTTTTCAAACACCGCGCGCTCAAAGGCGTCATCCACGTTGAAGGTGGTCTCAGCGCCGCCGAGCAAAAGGTAACCGCCCGGCCGCAGCAAGCGGCGTATCTTGGCAAGAATGGACTTTTTGGTTTCCACATCGAAATAGATCAAGACGTTGCGCAGAAAAACGATGTCCGGAGACGGCAAGCAGAGCCAATCTTTGATGAGGTTTAGCTCGCGGAAGTCCACGCGCTGGCGCAAATCCTCCCGGAACTCCCAATCGGCTCCCTGGCGGACAAAGTACTTCACCAACAGCGACGCGGGCAGGCCGCGATTGACTTCAAGCTGGTTGAAGCGCCCGCACCGGGCACGAGCCAGAGCTTCACCGCACAGATCGGTGGCGATGAATTTGATGTCCCATGCCAGCAAATCAGGAAAGTGCTCGGCGATGAGCATCAGGACGCTGAAAGGCTCCTGACCGGTCGAAGCGGCGCCGCACCAGAAATTCAATTGCCGCTGCTGGGCGCGGCGCGCCGCCAGTTCCGGCAAAAGGAATTTCCGCAATGCCTCGAAGGGGTGGATGTCACGGAAAAACGATGTCTCGTTGGTCGTCATGGCGTCCACCACCTTGCGATGGAGGCCGTTGCTCGAATCGGACCGCAGCTTGCTGACAAGGACATCTATCGAACTGAGGTTTTCCTTCCGCGCGAGGGTTTGCAACCGGGACTCGACCAGATACTCCTTGCCCGGTTCCAGCACGATGGCGGACTGATCGCGGATGAAGTTCCGAACGTAATCGAAATCAGCGGTGTTCATGGAACTGGGACGGGAAACCCACTGGAGAATTCTCCGCCGTGGTGGGCGTCTCTGGGAGCCGCGAGCTGGGGCGGACTCGACAATTTATCTCCACAGCCAGTTCGTGCAGCGACAAGACTTTTTCAGCCAGGCCCGCATGGCTCACGGCTCCGGGCATGCCCCACACAACGCTCGTGGCCTCGTCTTGGACCAGGATCCGTCCACCCGCCTCCCGGATGTATTCGCAGCCACGCAGGCCGTCCTGACCCATCCCCGTCAGCACGACGGCCAGGGCATTGGGACCGTACACACGCGCAACGGAACGAAAGAGGACGTCCACCGCCGGCTGGCAGGAGTTCTCCGGCGGCCCTTGGTGCGTGCGCAGCCTCACCCCATCAACGGACGGTTCCACTTCCATGTGAAAACCGCCTGGCGCGACCCACACCTCTCCCGGCAACACTGCGGCACCCGCCTCGCCCTCGCGCGCGGAAAAACCGGAGACAGCAGCAAGGCGTTCGGCCAGGAGTCGGGTGAACATGGGCGGCATGTGTTGCACTATCACAATCGGCACGGGAAAATCCTTTGACAGTCTTTGGAAAAGGGTGGACAAGGCGCTTGGACCCCCCGTAGAAACCCCGATGGCCAAAATGTCCACACGAGCGGTTGAAGCCGGTCGGGGATCGAGAATGTTGCGGGCATCCCCGCCGGCGCGGCTTGGCACAACAACGGACAGGGGCGGCTTGCGACCACATAGAGCTTTGATCTTGGGGACAAGTTCTTCCCGGACCCGCTGTATCGCCGCGCCGACGCTGCCCACGTTGGCTGGCTTGGTCACATAGTCGCTGGCACCAAGGGAGAGCGCGTCAAGGGTCGCGGCGGCACCACGCTCGGTCAGGGTGCTGAACATGATCACCGGCAATCGGGAATAGAGCTTGCGGATGGCGGCCAGCGTCTGCAAACCGTCCATGACCGGCATTTCCACGTCCAGGATGACAAGGTCGGGATTGACCTGCGCGACCTTGGTCAGGGCGATTTGGCCGTTTGACGCCGTGCCGACGACCTCGATGTCCGGGTCCTCAGCCAGGCAGTTGGACACCAAACGGCGAATGACGACGGCGTCGTCGGCAATGAGGACGCGGATTTTGGGCATAGGCGTTCAACTTATCCCCAACAGCGCGAGCTTCTCCATAAGGACCTCTTTGGTGAATGGTTTCATGAGGTACTCATTGGCGCCGGCGGAAAGGGCCGTCTCCACTTGGCTCATCGAAGTTTCGGTGGTGACCATCATGATGCGGACGCTGCTGAGAAGGGCATTGGCGCGAACAGCGCGGATGAGTTCGTAGCCGTTCATCACAGGCATGTTCCAGTCCACCAGCAACAAGTCCACCGGCTCCCCCTGGTTCAACCGGTCCAGGGCCTCCTGGCCGTGGCCCGCCTCGCTGACCAGGAAGCCAACTTCCTTGAGAGTCTTTCCCAGGATCATTCGCATGGTCTTGGAGTCATCCACGATTAGGGCGCGCATAATTCAATCTCAGTGTGGTTGGCGGCGGTTTGTTTTCTCTGGAACCGGAGGGCTTCACGCACCGCCGCGGGCGCGGTGCGGAAGCCGGCTCCAACCAGGCGCAGTTCTATTAGCCGCATGTATTGCCTGATTGTTTTGCAGGGCAGGTTGCTATTGCTTGGCCGAGTCCACGATCTTCTGAAGTTCGGCGGCCATGCGGGAGAGTTCGACCGAGGCCTTCTGGGTGTCGTTGGCGCCGGAGGTCGTGCTCTTGGCGGCGGTAGCCACGCCGGTGATGTTCTGGGCGATCTCCGTGCTGCCTTTGGCGGCTTCGGCCACGTTGCGAGTAATCTCGTTGGTGGTGGCCGTCTGCTCTTCCACCGCGCTGGCGATGGTGTTCTGGTAGTCGTTAATCTTGTTGATGACCGTGCTGATCTCGGCGATGGCCGTGACAGCGCTCTTGGTGTCGGCCTGGATGGCCTCGATTTTCTGGCTGATGTCTTCGGTGGCCTTGGCAGTTTCCTTGGCCAGTTCCTTGACTTCGTTGGCCACGACGGCGAAACCCTTGCCGGCCTCCCCCGCGCGGGCCGCTTCGATGGTGGCGTTGAGGGCGAGCAGATTGGTCTGCTGGGCGATGGAGGTGATGACTTTGATGACCTTGCCGATTTGGGCGCTGCTTTCGCCGAGTTTGGAAATCGTGGCGTTGGTCGTCTCAGCCGATTTGACGGCGGTGGCGGCGACTTTGGCGGCGTCCTGGGCGTTTTTGGCAATCTCCTTGATGCTGGCGCTCATCTCTTCGGTGCCCGTGGCGACCGTCTGCACGTTCTTGCTAACTTGCTCCGCGGCGGCGGAGACCACGCCGGCCTGGGTCGCCGTCTCCTCCGCATTGCTTACCATCTGCTGGCTGTTTGCGGCCAGCTCTTCCGAAGCGGAGCTGAGTGCGGTGGCGTTCTGGGCCACTGCGGCGAGAGTCTTCTGCAGATTGGCTTCCATGGCCTTCCGTGCCGTGATGTCGGTCATATAGTTGACGACTTTGAAAGGCTTGCCGTTGAGGTCGAAGATTGGGTGGTAAGACGCTTCAATCCAGACTTCCTTGCCGCCTTTGCCCGCGCGTTTGGATTCGGCGGAGTGGAATTTACCGTCGTTGAGGTCGCGCCAGAATTGCTTGTATTCGGCGCTGGCGCGGTAGGCGGGATCAACAAACATGCCGTGATGCTGGCCTTTGATCTCCTCGATCCTATAACCCACCATCGTCAGGAAGTTTTCATTGGCGGTGATGACGGTGCCGTCCAGGTTGTACTCGATCACAGGCTGGTTCTTGCTGATGGCGGCGATTTGTCCTTGGTAATCTGCGTTCTGCAACTTGGTGGCGGTCACGTCAATGGCGAACTTGACAACTTTGAACGGCTTGCCGTCGAGGTCGAAGATCGGGTTGTAAGAAGCCTGGATCCAGACTTCCTTGCCGCCCTTGCCGATACGCTTGTACTCCGCGGCCTGGTATTTGCCGTCGTTGAGGTCGCGCCAGAATTGTTTGTATTCCGCGCTGGCCCGGTAGGCCGGCTCGACAAACATGCTGTGGTGCTGGCCTTTGATCTCCTCCAGCCGGTAACCCAGCGTCTTGAGAAAGTTGTCATTGGCTGTGATGACGGTGCCGTCCATGTTGAACTCGATGATGGCCTGAACCTTGTCAATGGCTTCAATCTTGCCGCGCATTTCAATCGCGTCGGCGTTCAGGTCGGGTTCAGGTTTTTCAACCGGGGTGTGGCCGTTTCCGCGCAAGCGCGCGCCGGTTTTTTTGAGAAGGGCGGTGGTGGTATTCATAATTTTATTGCGTGTAGGTTTGAGTGTTTTTGTTGATGGCCAGGTGTTGATGGTTGTGGGTAGGAGTAATCCCGCGATCGCCATCACCTGGCCGTGCAGATGGTGCGGGAAGTTGATGGCCCTGGGCGGGAAGTACGGGTGCCCGACCGTGCCGCCAGGGTATTTCTCCCAGACTGAAATACAAGTGGTTGCCTTCCGGGTTGCTTGGCGGGTTTTGCATAAGGTCTTCAGTTCGCGATTTCCTGGGCGCACGTGGCGGCGGTCGAAAGGCCGACGGTCTTTTCGGTGTCGAGGATGAGGAGCAGCCGCTCCTTGAGCTTGTAAACGCCTTGGATAAGTTCCCTGGCCACGCCGTTGAGGGTCTCCGGCGGGCGCTCGTACGTGTCCTCTTGGATCTCCAGCACGTCACCGATTTCATCCACGAGCAGACTCACCGCCCCGTCATCGGTGCGGACGACGACGTTCATCGGGAGCTGTCCCTCGGCCCGGGGCGGCAGTTCGAGCCTGCGGCGCAGGTCAATGGCGGTGACGATCTGGCCGCGCAGGTTGATCAGGCCCTCGATCATGCGCGGGGCCAGCGGCACTCGCGTCATTTCCTGGTAACGGATGACTTCCTGGACCTTGAGCACTTCGACGCCGAAGAACAGGCCGTTAAGGTAGAAGGTTGAATATTGTTTGCTGTCGCTCATAGGATGATAAGGTTGGAATGTTCAGGCGGCGGCCTTGTTGGCCGGGATGTTCGCGTAGAAAGACGGGTCGGCGGCGCGGATCACGGCTTGCACGTCAAGGAGGTCGGTGACTTTGTCCTGGATGACGACGGAGCCGAAGATGCCGTTGCCGCAAGCGTGGCGCTTCACGGTGACCGTTTCGTCCACGATGTCGTTGATGCGCCCCACGATGAGCCCCACACTCCGCCCCTGTTCGGAGTACACCACCACCTGCATCAGTTCCTGTTTTTCGATGGCAGTGTCGCAGACGACGGGGACATGTTTCGAGACACGGATGAGCGGCAAAATCTGGCCGCGGTATCGCACCACTTCCTGCGCGCCGGCGTGCTCGACGGACGATGGGGTAAACTCTTCCAAGCGCGCCACCATTGAGAGCGGAATCGCCATGCGACTGCCTTGGCCGGCTTCGAACAGGAGCAGGGTCTGTCGGGTGTTGGTCGTCTTGTGGGCCTGAACCGCTTTTTCGGACAGGGTGCGATCCCGCACTTCCGTGACCACGTTGGCTCTTTGGGCCAGACCGAGCACGTCCAGAATGAGCGCAACCCGCCCGTCACCCATGATGGTGGCCCCGGCGAAGGAAGCAACGCCCTTGAGTTGTTTGCCCAGCGGCTTGACCACAATTTCCTCCGTGTCATTGATCTCGTCCACCACCAAACCAAAAGGATGTCCATCGGCTTGAAGCACGACAATGTTGACCGCCGCCGTGTCCGATTCGGATTTTCCCTGGATTTTCAATTCGCGATTCAAGTAGGCCAGCGGCAGGAGCTGGCCGCGCAAGCGATAGACCGGCGCGCCGTGAATGAATTCGATCTGACGGCGCGCCTGCTCTCCTTCCAGCCGCACCAGCTCCAGCAAGCTGACTTGCGGAATGGCGAAGCGGTCGCCGCCGCTGGTGACAATGAGCGCGGGAATGATGGCGAGCGTGAGAGGGATTTTGATCTTGAGCGTGGTCCCTTCGCCCATCCGGCTCTGTAAATCCACGGTGCCGCCGATCTTCTCGATGTTAGTCTTGACCACGTCCATCCCCACACCGCGACCGGAGACATTGGTGACTTTCTCAGCGGTGGAAAAGCCTGGCAGGAAAATAAGGTGCAAGGTCTCGTGGTCGCTCATACGGGCCGCCTGTTCGGCAGTGATCATCCCGCGCTGGATGGCTTTTTGTTTGACGAGCTCATAATCAACGCCGCCGCCGTCATCGGTGATCTCGATGTTGACCTGGCCGCCTTCGTGGTAGGCGCGCATCTTCAGGCAGCCCTCCGCCGGCTTGCCGCGCTCCGCGCGTGTTTCGGGCCGTTCGATGCCGTGATCCACGGAGTTGCGGACGATATGAGTGAGCGGATCCTTGATAGCTTCAATGATGGTCTTGTCCAGTTCGGTTTCCTGCCCTTCCATTTCGATGCGCACTTCCTTTCCGCAAGCCGCCGCCAAGTCGCGCACCACGCGGGGCAGCTTGTTCCAGACATTGCCGATGGGCTGCATGCGCGTCTTCATCACGCTGCCTTGCAACTCGGTTGTGATGAGATTAAGCCGTTGCGAGGTCGCCAGAAAGGCGCTGTCCGCGGACTGGCTGGTAAACTGGAGAACTTGATTGCGCGCGAGCACCAATTCGCCGACCAGATTCATCAGCTTGTCCAGCAGGCCGACGTCCACTCGAATGGTGCTGTCAGTCACCGCGGCGGCGCGCGTCTCGGCCGTCTCGTTTGGGCCAGCGGCCGCCGCCTCGTGTGGAGGAGGCGGCGGGGCTGGCATTTGGGCCGTGGGGAACAGGCCGGAGGGTGTGGGGGCGGGAGATGAAGTAGTTGCTGTGGCGGGTTCCGGGGCTCCAACTGGCGCGCCACATGGCGAGAGCGCGGCGGCGGGAAGCGCCGGAGTCATGGCCGCCGGGGCGGACGCATGAATGCCTTCGTTCAATCGAGAAAGCAGTCCGATCAAGCCGCTGAAATCCCTGTCACCGGGCTGACCGGTGGCTTCGATTTGGCCCAGCATGAAACGGACGGCATCCACCGTGGCGAGAAGCGCGCTGGCCATTTCCGGGGTGAAGGCGACAATCCCATCGCGCAGTTTGCTGAGAAGATTCTCAGCAACGTGAGCCACGGCCTCTAATTTTCCGAAGGCAAGAAAGCCGCTGGCCCCCTTGATAGTGTGGATCGTGCGGAAAATGCTTGCCAGAGTTTCCTTGGCATGCGGGTCCTTTTCCAGAGCCACCAAATCCCGATCAAGGCGGTCGAGGTTCTCGTGACTTTCAACCAGGAATTCTTTGACAATTTCGTCTATCATATTTGATTCGCTCCATGAGGGTTCATTGGCCGGGCTGCTTCGCGGGTGACAGGGCTTCGTCCAAGCTATCCACAAAGCTCCATGAGTTTGAATCTTCGAATTTTCGGCACACCATTTTTGCCGCTCCCTTGGCGACGACCGTATGTTTCATCGAAAGTTTGCTACAAGACTCAATGGCGGAAATCACCAACTTGACGACTTCCATGTCGACCTCTTCCACGGCGCTCAAATCAACGACGAGCCGGTCGCCACCGGCTTCCACTGTCGCGCCCAAGAGTCGGTCGAGCCGTGTCAAAAGCGCTTCGCCGAAATTCTCATGAGAATTCTTCGGCAGGATCATCGCCAGCCCACCCTCGAATTCCTTAAAGAATTTGTAGGTGTTTTCCAGTTTGAGCGCGCGCGCGATCTTGGATCGCAACTCCTCCGCATCAATGGGTTTGGAGATGTTCCCAGTGAAGCCCGCCTGTTGGGCGCGCGCCTGTTCCTCCGTGGCCGTCCGAATGCTCATGCCCAGAACCCGGATGGCGGCGGTATTGGCATGGTGGCGCAATTCTTGGAAGAACGTGTAGGCGCCGTCATTCGGAAGGGACAAACTTGCCAGCACAATGTCCGCGCCTGGGTCCAGGCAACGGTTGAAAGCCTGGCCGGGTTGGTCCGTGTCGGTTACTCCCCACGGAGTATCTGTCAAGGCTCCACGAATCTGAGCCACGATAGCGGGTTTGTCATCCAGCACCAGAATGCGAATGGGGTCGTCAAAACGCTTCGGCCGCTCCGCGGCTTCGGATTTGAGTTTGAGAGGCACCACCCGGAGGACTCGTTCGATCAACAATTCGTCCTTGAACGGCTTGATGAGGTAATCGCGCACGCCGAGATTGGCAATTTTGATGACCGTATTCCGGCCTGCCTCGGCTGTCAACATGATGACCGGCGTGGTCTTGAGTTCTGGATCTGCACGCAGCCGCCCCAGCGCCTCGAAGCCATCCATGACAGGCATGGTGTAATCCAACAGAATAACATCAGGTTTGTTGCGTTTTGCCATGACCAGCCCGGCCACGCCATCCTCCGCTTCCAACACCATGCAATCATAGGGTTTGAGTGCCTTCGCCACGATCATGCGAATCGTCCTGCTGTCATCAACCGTCAATACTTTGGGGCTCATAAATCCTGTCATCTGTTTTGCTTCACCAACACTTCCGCCAAGAGGTAATGTTCACAGTTGCGGAAACCGATGATCCTTCTCCCCACCTGTGACGACCCCTCCACCCTCACATTCTCCCCGCGCACAATGGAAGGTATGGTCAGGGTGCATGGCAACCCCGCGTCGCAGAGTCGCGACTTGACATGCCCGACCACCATGTTGCTCAGTTCGCCAAAGGCATCGTTGACCATCTCATCACCCTCTACCTGCGCGATCTCGATGCCGAGCATTCGGCTCGCGATTGTTTTCGCGAAGTTCAAGCTGGCATAGAGGCAAACAATGCCTGTCGCCTCACCGGTGAAACCGACGGAACCAACGATCTCTCCGGCAGGATCCAGCGGGGTGACTGCGGGATCCACGGTGTTTAAATCCATGGACAACATGACTTGGAAAACCTCCGGCACTGCCTTGCTCGTCAACTCGACTATCTGTTCTATTTGTTTGGTCATAAAATCAGCCCGGGTGAGACGATCCCGCGGGGAATCCCAGCCCGTTGCCACATGTCAAAATGAGTGTTGGTTTTACAGTGGACTGCCGCGACGAGGCGCCCGTTGCCGCTGGGCCAGGGGAAGGCGCGGAGTCAAGGCCGGTGGGGACGGCGGGTTTGGGGGGCGTCTCTTGCGATAGTTGCAATGGCAGCTCGAGCGTGAACTCGGCGCCTTGGCCCACGCCGCCGCTACGCACGGTCAGGGCACCCCCCAACTCCTGCGCCGACAGAGCGCTGTTATGGAGGCCGAAACCGTGCCCGTAGCGGCGGGTGGTGAAACCATGATTGAAAATCCGGGGGAGGTTCTCGGCCGAAATCCCGATGCCATTGTCAACAATAGATATAGCCACCCGGTTATTGCCCCGGAGGCCCACCCGCGCCGTCAGCCGCTTGTCCGGCCGCCCGGATTCGTCGCAGGCGTGTTTGGCGTTGCGCACCAGGTTAACCAGGATTTGGAGCACCTTGTGCTTATCCACCACCATGGCCGGCGTTTTGGAGTATTCCCGGACCACCTCAATTTGGTGGCGGTCCAGGGAGGCGCCATTGATGCGCAAGGCGTCCTCGCTCAGGTCCGCTGGCAGCACAATCTCAGAAATGCAGGAGACCTTGGCATAGTTCTGCTGCATGGCGACGATCTCCTTGATGTGATCCACATTCTTGGTCAGCGAGGCGAGTTCCCCGACCACCGCCGCCTGCTCGGCCGCCAGGTGGCCCGCCAGGTTATGAAGATAACCCAGCAATTGTTTGCCTTTGGCGTCCTGGGTCAAATAAGCGGCCAGATCGCTCTCATGCTGCCGCAGGAGAGCGACCGCCTTGCCCAGGTTGGGGATTCTTGCCTGGCCTATCTTGTCCGAAATAATGGAAGTGGAGATGTTGACACTGTTGAGCACGTTGCCCACGTTATGGAGGACGCTGGTGGCTACCGCAGCCATGCCCGCCATGCGGGAAGCTTCCAGGAGGTCTTGGAGGAGCCGCTTTTCCTCGGTGATGTCGCTCCCATAACAATGCACCGCATGGGTGAGCTTGACGGGGAAGAAGGACCACGAAATCACGCGCGTGCCGATCCGCGTCTCCACGCGGAGTTTCGGCGCGCCGGAAGCCAGGCATTCGCGGACTATCTCGGTGGTCTCAAGCGGGAGCATCTGCGCCAGGTCCCTCAGCCCCAGTGCGCGGGCTATGGCTTCAGCGCCACCGTTGAAGAAGGCGATTTCACCGGTCGCCGATAATTCCAGCACAGGGTAGGGATTCAAGCAGGTAAAGGCTGCCTGATGCCGGATTTCCAATTCGGCCTTCTTGCGCTCGGTGGTATCCCGGATAATGCCCACGGCATGCCAGCCGTCATTCATCTGGACGGCGGAAAGCGACAACTGAACAGAGATTTCCTGGCCGTCTTTTCGGCGGGCCTCCAGATCGAGCGTCTTGCCGACGGCGGCTCCCTGGCCTGTTTCGCGGAACGCCGGATAAGCAGCTTGGTGCGCCGCGTGGAAACGCACGGGCACAATCAAGCCATGCATGTTCTGACCGAGGGCCTCGGCGCTCGTGTAGCCGAAAATGCGCTCCGCGGCGGGGTTCCAAAAGGTGATCCGGCCCTCCGGGTTCGCCATCACAATGGCATCCTGGGCCGAGTCGGTGATGGCCCGCAGGCGTCGCTCGCTCGCCTGCAACGCCACCTCCGCCAATTTGTGCTCGGTGATGTCCTCTTTGACCGCGATGAAGTGCGTGATCTTCCCCTTTGGATCGTGGACCGGGGAGATGCTGGCCAATTCCCAGTAGAGCTGGCCGTTCTTCTTCTTGTTGCAGATTTCGCCCTCCCAAACATCGCCTCGCAGGATCGTGTCCCACATAGTTTTGTAGAAGCCGGGCAAATGCAGGCCCGACTTGAGGAGGCGTGGGTTTTGGCCGATGGCCTCCGCGACGCTGTAGCCAGTGATTGCAACGAACTTTGGATTCACATACTCGATTTCGCCACTGGCGTTGGTGATGACCACGGTGGCCGGAACCTGCTCCACCGCCAGCCGGAGCTTTCGGAGATCCTCGTCGGCTTTTTTGCGTGCTGTAATGTCCTGATTCGCGCCCTGGAGTTGAATGGTCCGCCCCGCGGCATCTTTGGTAATCGAGATGTATGTGAGCACATGGCGGATCTCACCGTCCCGGCGTAAAATGCGATTTTCGAGTTGTGAATGGTAGTCCGGATCAGCCGTGGCCATAGCCTTGCCAATTTCATCAGCCACCAGGTGTGCATCGTCCGGATGCATATATTTCCGGGCATAATCCTCGGCGGACATCTGGTTGCCGTTTTCCAGTTTGGCGGTTGTGCCGTGGAGCGCATAGTAGCGGTCGCTGAAGGTAAAGAGTCCGCTGGCCACGTCATATTCCCAGGCCACCAATTGCGCCAGACTCATGGCGTGAGCCAGCTTTCGTTCACTTTCGCGCCACCCTTCTTCAGCTCTCCGGCGCTGGGCAACCAGCGGATTCTCGCCGGCGCGCATCTCGACCCCATTTGCCAGGCCGGGCGCCTGCGTGCCTAGACCGGATGGATGCGGCTCACCCAACTCTTCCAACTCTTTCAGTTCGGCGAATAATTCTGGTTTCATGGGTGGTTAAAACTTGAATTGAAAACCAAGCGAAACCTCCTGGCTGTTGAAATCCCGATTCTGCGGATTGACGATGTTGTCCTGGGCGTTGCGTCCCAAGTTGGCCGAATAACCAAAAGCGGCGGCACAATTCGCGCTCAAGGCAAAATGCAAACCCGCTGATAGGATATAATCAAGATCGTCGCGCGAACAGGTGGACAAGTTTCCAATGGTATAATTGGCCTCCAGAAGTCGCGCCCCAAGATCCAGCCTGAGCCGGTCCGTGATCTTGCGGCCATAGCTCAGGCCATAAGTGCTGTCAAAGTAAGGCTTCACCCCGAGACAGGAAACAAACTGGAACTGTTTATAGTTGAATGTCAGCGTGTCTGCCGGAGTCACCTCGGCGGAAAGAGCCGCCTCTCCATAGTAGGTGACCGGATGAAGGTTGTTTAGCGGTGAAATGTGCGTGGCTGAGTCCGCCTCATAACTGCGGAACTCCGGTCCTCCCAGGAGCTGTATGTTCAGCCACTTGCAAGGTCTGCCTTCGACACCCAGCAGCACGCGCTGGTAGTCACAAGGAGAGCTGTACGGGGAGAAACTGTACTGCTCCTGGCCTTGACTGCCATACCGATAGCCCACCGTGGCCGCCATGTCGGGGGCGAATTTGTAGCCGATATCGGCTCCGCCGTTCACGTCGTAGCGGGTGCAATAGTCTTGGTAGCCTGAGGGAGTGCCGGGGAGACTCGGGTCCTTGATCTCCGTCATCATTGCATAATAGGCTAGGGATGCGCCGGGACGAATAAACCACTGCTTCCAATCATATTGGAGCGTGAGCTTGGAACGGTCATTCAACTGCTCGCGGCGCGGATAAGCGTTGATGGTGGCCCAGGCGTTGAAGAGATCACCGGGAAAAGCCGGCGCGACTCTGCTTGCGTCAACATAAAGCAGCGTGTTGGCCAGATTATAGGAGAAAGCCCCGGCTTTGCCCTTTGCCTCCAGAATCACGCGATGGGTGTCGTAGTTTTCCGATGGCAATGAATGGTAGATGGCAAAGTCCGGCGCATAAGTAAAGGACAGCAGCTCCAGATTGCCGCCGGCATCCAGGGAACTGGCGAAATTGAATCCTAACTTCGGCGAAACTGTGGTGATGAAGGAAGATCGGTCCTTCAGCGTTGTGGCTCCGGCAGGCACGGAGGATTGGTTAACGCCCGACATGAAGACGTTGTCGGCGTAGCTCTCCTTCACCGTCAGATCAATGTCCGTGAGCCAAGCCGGCTTCCAAGACGAGGCGGGTGTGAATGAGGAACCGCTTGCGGGAAGGGCACCCTGGCTCGAGATGGAACCCGCGCCTGATGGCGCGGGTGAATCGCCGGCGGTCACAGTCTGGGCCACGGAAAGCATCCCGCAGAGCGCCGCCACATCCCATAGCGCGGGCCAGGCGCGCTGAATTCGGCGGGTGATGCGATTGCCTGGTCTTGCCAGGAGGCCGGTGGAATTGGATTCGATGTCGGCGCTCATGTAATCTTCCATTCTGTTCGTGCGTTTGTATCGGCGAAAAATCCCGCCAACTTAGAACGGAAAATTACGGAGACGCGTATCCGGAAAATACCGGAGCCGGTCGTGGGGCGAGGATCAAATCGGGGATATCCCCTCCCGAATGGCATAGCGCGTCAGTTCAGCGCTGCTTCCGCACTCCAACTTCCGCATCATATCGGCGCGGTGGGTTTCCACTGTTTTGACCCCGATGCCCAACTGGTTGGCGATCTCTTTCATCCGCAGGCCCTCGGCCGTCAATTTGAGCACGTCCCGCTCGCGCTTAGTCAATAATGATCTTGGGGGGGTGCTCCGCGCCAGCAAGTCCTTGTAATTGGCCAGAACGGTTTCGGACACGTTCGGAGAAAGATAGGAATAACCCTCCACCACGGTGCGGATAGCCCGGAACAATTCCTGCGCGGCGCTGGTTTTAAGGAGAAACCCTTTGATTCCCACCTTGAGGCCCTCGTTGACCACGATGGTATCCACCAAGCCGGACATAATCAGGATGCGGATTTGCGGGAGGGCCGCCAAAATCTGCCGCGAAGCTTCGATCCCGTCCATGTCTCCCAACTCCATGTCCATCAGGATCAGATCGGGCAAAAGTCCCCTGGCCTTTGCCAAGGCGGTGGCGCCGTCCTCAGCCCCGCCAACGATCTCCAGACCAAGCTCTCGCTGGAGCATCAGGCGCAAGCCTTCACGCACAATTTCACAGTCATCAACCAATAATACTCTAGTGTTCATAAGCGGTTAATTCCCGCGGCTTGGATCAGTTCGGCATTTCCATTTTCGTTGTCTTTAGGTCCGGCGTGTCGCGGGACAGTATCAGCCAGGACTTGATGGGTGGTTTTGAGCAGTTTCGCCGTCGTGTAGGGCTTGGGGAGGAACGCCTTGACGGCCTCAGCAGGAATTTTGGTCATGTCCATCTCCGAAGAAAGGCCGCTGACCGCGATGATCTTCAAATGTTGGCTCCAGCGACATAAGGCGTGGATCGTAGTGGGGCCGTCCATCACCGGCATCACCATGTCCATCAGGATGACCGCCACTTTCTTGGCGTGGCGTCCATACAACTCGATGGCCTCGGCCCCATTGGAAGCGGTGATGACTTTGTAGCCATACGTTTGGAGGACTATCGCGGTAATGGTGCGGACAGAAGCCTCATCGTCCACCACCAAGACCAGCTCGCCGTTACCCCGGGGCAGGTGCTCTTCCTCGGTCTTGAGGCTGGCCGCATGGGAATCGAGCACCGCAGGGATGCAAACTGTGAACACGCTGCCAACGCCAGATTGGCTGAACACACTGATGAATCCGCCGTGGCTCCTGACGATGCCCAGTGAGGTTGAAAGCCCCAAACCGGTTCCCTTTCCCGGCTCCTTGGTGGTGAAGAACGGATCAAAGATCTTCTCCTGGATTTCGGGCAGCATCCCTGCGCCGGTGTCAGCCACGGCGATCCTCAGATGGGGGCGATGCCTGGCTTCGGGCGAGACATTCTGGTCCGGGCTGTCCAGCATGGCGTTTTCCGCCGAGATGCTCAATGTCCCGCCATCGGGCATTGCGTCCCGGGCGTTGAGACACAGGTTCAACAACACCTGGTGCATCTGCGTCGGGTCAGCCACCAGCGTCCACAAGTCCTTGCCCAGTTTGATTTGAACCTTGATGGATTTTGGAAAAGTCCGCTTGATAATATCATTGACTTCGTGGATGAGCGATTTGACCTGTAATTCCATCCGCCGCCCTTCCACCCCGCGGCAGAAGGAGAGGACCTGTCTGACCAGGTCGGCCCCGCGCTGGGCACTGTGTTCGATGATCTCGAGACATGATTTCTGGTCGTCCTCCAGCGGGCAGGAGGAAAGCAAATTGCAGGACATTAGGATCGGGGCCAGCACGTTGTTGAGGTCATGCGCGATCCCGCTGGCCAGGGTGCCGATGCTCTCCATCCTTTGGGAGCGCAGCACCCGGGCCTCCATTTTCCTGCGCGACGTAATGTCGGTGTTGATCGCCAGGATGGATTTCGGTTCCCCCTGCCGGTCCCGCACCAGGGTCAGGCGCGTTTCCACCAGCACTTCCTCGCCGCTTTTGGTGAGATGCGTCAGCTCGCCGTTCCACTCGTCGTGTTGCAACACGGCACCTTTGATTTCGGCCGCTTTGGAGGGGTCTCGCCGGAACAAATGATTCACATTACGCCCCATCGCTTCTTCGGCCTTCCATCCGTAAAGACGTTCCGCGCTTTGATTCCAATAGACAACTATGTCGTTTAGGTCCAGGGCCAGGATGGCGTCGTGCGCCAGGTCGAGCCATCGCGCCTGTTCCAGAATCCGCTCCTCCGCGTTTTTGCGCTCCGTGATGTCGCTGATCGTCCCGAACATCCGCGCCGCTTTTCCCATCTCATCCAGCAGAAACGAGCCATGCTCGCTCACAAAAATGAAATTTCCGTCCGCCCGCCGGAAGCGGTATTCCACCCGGTAACGCTCGCCGCGAGAAATCGCCTTCTCCAGTTGCGCCTGCGCCCGCTCTCCATCCTCCGGATGAACGTTCTCCTCCCACAGCCGCCCGTTGAATTGCTGCATCTCCTGCCGGGTATAACCCAGCACCTCCTCCGTCGCCCCCTCCCACTGGATCATGCCCGTAGCCAGGTCGTAATCATACACCAATTGTCCGGTTTCCAGCACCACCCGCCGGTAACGGGCTTCGCTCTCCCGCACCGCCTCATCCCGCTGTTTCAGCGATTCTTCCGTTCTTTTGCGGCGGGCTTCTTCTTCCAGCCTTTCCAGTCCTGAGGCAATCGCCTCGGCCACGTTACTGAGCAGCGCCACTTCTTTTTCCTGAAAGACTTTCCGCTCCCCGACATACAAGGTCAGCGCCCCGTACACCTCTCCTCCAAACAGGACCGGAAAGCTGGCTGCGGCCTTTACTCCGGACACTTCAGCCGCCTCCCGCCACGGCAGGCTCCTGGGGTCCGTCAAGAAATCGTTGAAAACGCAAGTCTTCCCCTCGCGAATGGCGCTGCCGGTTGGCCCCTGGCCTTCCGGCCGGTTATCGGCGTAGATCCGCGCCAGACGCAGAAACTCGTCCAGTCCCCCAGCCTTGACGATGGGCATGACCCTGCGTGTTTCCGAGTCCATCCGGCAGATCCGGGCGGCTTGGAACCCCCCGTGTTCCACGGCGACGGCACAAACCTGTTGCAGCAACTCCTCCGGCGTGCGCGCCCGGATCAGTATTTGATTGACATGGCTCAACACCGCATAAAGACGGTTGAGCCGCCGCAACTCCAACTCCGCTCGCTGGCGCTCTGTCGTGTCATGCGCAATCCCCAGAATGGCGAAAGGCTTGCCTTGGTTAAGAAGAAGCGAGGCCTGCGTCTCCACCACCACCTCCCCGCCGTTCTTGTGCCTGAGAGTGAATTCCATGGAACGCTGTTGCGTGCCCAGCACAAGCTCTTCCAGACACTTCATCGCCCGGGGAAGATGGTCCACGCTCAACAATGAATTCAGAGTGACCGAAGGAATGTCTTCCCGGGTATAACCCAGCAGGGCCAGACCCGCGGCGTTTGCATCCAGAAATCTTCCCTGAAGATCATGCACATACAGACAGTCTGGAGATCGGTCAAAAAGCGTCCGGTAACGATCCTCCATTTCCTCCAGGGCCGCCACCGTCAGTTGGTGGTCGTAGCGTTCCTCCCTCTCGCGCAAGGCCCGGCGCACCGCCAACCCCAGCCGTTCCAACCGCCCCCGCAGCACATAATCCGTTGCTCCCTGTTGCGGCGCCCGCATGGCTGTCTCCTCCTCCGTCTCGGCGCAGATGAGGATGAACGGCGCCAGGCAGCTTTCCTGCCGCGCCGCCGAGAGCGCGGCGATCCCGTCGCAGACCGGCGGCCAATGGTCGGCCACGATCACATCCGGCGCAAACGCACTGACCTGCCCGCGGAAATCGCTTTCGGTCGCCGCCGACTGAATCTCGAACTGGACCCCGCTCTTGTGCAATTCGTTTTTCAACCAGGCAGCGTTGGCGCCCCGCTCTTCCAAAATCAGAATTCTGCTGCTTTTTTTCATTTCATTCGTTTCTGGACAGCCGCTGGCGCGACATTTTTTGCAAGACCCGGGCGGCCTGGTCAAACTCCCGGAATTTTTCAAAGAAATAGTCGGCGCCCGCCTGCTCACAGCGCCGGCGGAATTCGGCGTGAATGCAGTTGGTCAGCACGATGACCAGGCATTGCCGTTTGTGGCGCTTGATGTGTTCCAGGACCACGAGGCCACTGCCGGTGCGCAGGCTGATGTCCAACACCGCCGCGTCCGGTTGACATTGCTCGTAAAGGAGCAAGGCGCCGGTTTCATCCTCGGCCATGCCGACAATTTCGAGGCCGGACACTTCGCCCAGCAGTCTGATCAGGCGGTCGCGCACGACAACCGAATCGTCAATCAATATCACGGTCATATTGGGCATGGCGCTTTTGGGACTACGGCCATGCTATAGCGCAGCGGTGAAGACGACAATTGGAGGTATCCTGACGGGGCCGTGCGGGCGCTCCTGACGGCTCTATCAGGCATTCACCTTACACGCGAACGGGGCTTATTCTTTTTCGTCCAACAAAAGACGGAGTTCGCGCCTCTCGGAATCCGAGATTCTCCCGTCTTCGAGGAAATGCGCGAGCATCGGGATGACCGCGCCGTCAAAGACCCTGTCCAGAAACGATTGGCTTTCAGCCCGGACACAATCGGCCTCTTTGAGCAAGGGCCTGTATAGATAGGAGCGGCCTTGCTGCTGGAAATTGATTACGCCCTTCTTGACCAACCGCGCCAGGAGGGTGCGGATGGTTTTGGGATGCCATTCCCGGCCGGTGGAGAGCCTCGAGACGACCTCGCGGGCCAAAATGGGGGATTCGGCCCAGATGATTTTCATGACGTGCCATTCCGCGGGAGAGATTCTGGGATTCCTTTTCATTGATTCTATTCGACCAAACGATGCTGCAAGGCATAGCGAGTGAGTTTAACGTTGGTATCCAGATTCAGCTTGTCCGAGATGCGCATCCGGTAAGTGCCGACTGTCTTGTCGCTCAACGACAACTCGGCCGCGATTTCCTTGATCGTCTTTCCCCCGGCGATCAAGCACAGTACTTGGAATTCCCGTTGCGATAGCGCCTCGTGAGCCGGACGAATGCTTCCGCCAATCTGCCCGGCCAGCCTGCTGGCCAGAGCCGCGCTGACGTAACGTTCGCCCGCCAGAACGCGTTGGATGGCCTCGACAACTTCCGCCGCGAGATTGCGCTTGTCCAAGTACCCCGCCGCTCCGGACTTAAAGGCGCGCACGGCAAATCCCTCCTCGGGAAACGCGCTCATGATGAGAATCGGGACCGTTGGGCAAACCCGCTTCAACTCCGCCAGGATTTCCAGACCGCTGCGGTCCGGCATCGTGATGTCCAACAGCACGATGTCCCATGACCGCCGCCTGCACTGGTCGAGTGTCTCCTGCGCATTTCTCGCTTCACCCACAGTGATGGCGCCGAACTGATCTGAAAGCATTCGTTTCAGTCCGTAGTGGATGATGTCGTGATCGTCGGCCACCAGCACGCGAGGCCCTGTGTGTTTTTCTCCTGCAATCATTTTCTTACGCTGACTCCATGCGTTCAAGCTAAATGGCAGCAGGGGAGGCGACAATGAGAGGTATCCCGACAAGCGCGTACGCGCCAGACGGACAGGGTTGTCGGGCATTCCGCCGACAGGAAGAAATGGGCAAGAATGGAAAGAAGGCGCGGCATGGGCCGGCCGCCGGAAGCGTTTTGCTCCTATTCGACCAAACGATGCTGCATGGCGTAGCGCGTGATTTCCACATTGGTGCCGAGGCCCAGCTTTTCGGAGATGCGGGTGCGATAGGTGCCGATGGTTTTTTCACTTAACGACAACTCGGCCGCGATTTCCTTGATGGTCTTTCCCCCGGCGACCAGGCGCAACACCTGGAACTCCCGTTGCGACAGTGCCTCGTGAGCCGGGCGAAGGCTTCCGCCAATCTGCCCGGCCAGCTTGCTGGCCAGCGCCCCGCTGACGTAACGTTCGCCCGCCAGAACGCGTTGGATGGCCTCGACAACTTCCGCCGCGAGCTTGCGCTTGTCCAGATAGCCCACCGCTCCAGACTGGAAGGCGCGCATGGCAAATTCCTCCTCGGGAAACGCGCTCATGATGAGAATCGAGGCTGTTGGACAAACCCGCTTCAACTCCGCCAGAATTTCCAGACCGCTGCGGTCCGGCATCGAGATGTCCAACAGCACCATGTCCCATGACTGCCGGGCGCACTGATCGAGTGTCTCTTGCGCATTTCTCGCTTCACCCACCGTGATGGCGCCGAACTGATCTGAAAGCATTCGTTTCAGTCCGTAGTGGATAATGTCATGATCGTCGGCCACCAGCACAGAAAAGGATTTCGGGGCGGACGGCATCTCGCGCTGCGGATGTGGACTCTTGCGGGTCTTTCTTGCGGATGCCATGTCAGACCTTTTCCGGCGGTTATGATTATGGAGGCCGGCTGTCATCGGCCGGATTCTATTCCGCCGAGGTCCTGTTTTCAATGGGAATCTCCAATCGCACGGTGGTTCCGCGCCCTGGCGCACCTTCAACCTGAACGTCGCCTTTGAGCATCGCCGCCCGTTCCTTCATCCCCAGCAAGCCGAGCGATTTGGGGTTCCGCAGTTCGTCCGGCGACAAGCCCTTGCCGTTGTCCGCGACGACCAGATGCAGGCGTCCCTCGAGCAATTGCAGCGTTACCTGAACCTCGGTGGCCTGCGCATGGCGCGCCACATTGGTAAGAATTTCCTGGAAGATCCGATAGGCAGCGGTGGAAATCGCGCGGTTCACCTTCAAGCCATCCGCCGGCAGATTCAACTTCACCCGGACGCCGGTGCGCGATTCAAACTGGCTCGCTTCAGAACGCAAGACGGGGATCAAACCCAGGCTGTCCAACATCGCCGGGCGCAATTCGGCGGCGATGCGCTGCACTGCGGCCATGGTTTCATCCGCGATCTTGCTGGCCGAGACAATTCTGTCCTCAAAGCCTGTTCGCAAGCGCTTATCGCGGATTTGTTTCAGGCGGCTTTCCAGCCACTGTAAGTCCATCTTTAGGCCGGTCAGCTTCTGTCCGAGATCGTCATGCACTTCACGGGAGATGCGCGTGCGTTCGTCTTCGCGCAATGATTCCAATCGAGACGCGAGGGCGCGCAGTTGTTGCTGCGACTCGCGCAAAGCGTGCTCCGCCAGGGCACGTTGCCGCTCGCTTTGGCGGGAGTCGATGGCAAAGGAAATGTTCTCCGCCAACGTTGTCAGCAGTCGCAGTTCATCCACATCGAAAAACCCGGGCTGATCCGCATACATCAGAAAAACACCCATCGGCTTTCCGTCCGCTTTGAGTGGAAACGCGGCACAAGAGCGGTAGCCCCGTTTCAGAACCTCCTCCCGCCACGGCTGGAGATTGGGGTCTGTCTCAATGTCGTTGGAATAAACCACGCGGTCCTCACGGTAGGCACGGCCAGCAGTGCCAAAACCGAGCGGTTGTGGTTGGACGGACACTTGGATGCTGGTGAGAAAGCTGTCCTCCTTGCCCGAGTGGGCGACCGGCTTGAGGAGATTTCCGCCAGGCTCCACCAGCCCGACCCAAGCCATGACGAAACCGCACTGCTCCACCGCGATACGGCAGGCCTTTTCGTAAAGCTCCTGGGTGTCATCGAAGCGGGCAATCACTTCATTGACCCCGTTGGAAAAGGCATAGAGGCGGCTCAATCGCAGGATTTTAGCCATCGCCAGCTTGCTCTCTGTGATGTCCCGGCAGACGCACAGCAAATGGGTCTGTCCGCCCCAGTCAATGAGGTTGCGGGAGATTTCGACATCCAGGATGCTGCCGTCTTTGCGCCGGAATTTGGTCTCAAAAGGGGCTGGCATGGCGGGCAGTTGCGGCCAGACCGCCGTGTACTTCTCTCGCGTCGAATAGACGACATCCCAGTCCCATGGGTGGGACTGCAATACTTCATCCGCCGTGCGTCCGAGCATTTGGTTAAAACTCTGGTTCGCGTCCACCACCTGCCAATCATGGCTGAAAATGACCATGCCGACAGTGGCTGAGTTAAAGACAATGCGGCGCCTGGCGGTTTCTTCCCGCAACTCCGCTTCGGCCCGGTTCCGGTCCATTTCGGCCTTCATGGCCGTCGTGAGCCGCGCGATCCACCAGTCCACCCGTTTGCGTTCGAACTCGTCCGACGCCATCTGATTTTGATGCAAGACAAACTCGGGCGGATCATAATAAGGGTTCGGGCTGACCAGTTCGCCGAGGATAACCTTCCGGTGCGTGCGCAGCATATCGAGAAGCAAGCGGGGACCGAAGCGCGAGCGATTGTAATTACAGGAGATAATCGAGCGGCTTTTCGCCAGGAAGTCAGTGAGCCGGGCCTCATATTCCACCAACTGATCTTCACCAACCTTCGCATCCAGCGCCCAAGTCATTTCTGCCAGAAACCGGAAGCCGGTAAAGCCGTCCGCCAGCGCCGCAGCCTCGGCTTTGCGTAGAAAATCAATCATCGCCTCGGGATGGAACTCGCCCGGAAGAAGGAAAGTCTCGGCTTTGGTAAGTATCCGCAACGCGCCGCGCTCCTTTTCGTGGGCGACATCCACCCGCGCGGCTTCGAACGCCCGCATGATCTCTTCCACCGAATGATCGTCCGCCACAAACACACATCGCTCGCCCCGTGCCAAGCCGGTCTTGATGAACGGAACGGCCACCGCCAGTTGATCCACCTTGCTGTCGTTAACGGGGCAGACGTGATCACCGGGTTTTAGATCCAGCAGATTGCGTTCCAGTTGGGTGTCCATTATTCTTTTCGTTTGAATTTGGTTTGAGGCGGCCTCGGAGGCCGGAACCGTTCGCCGTCCTCGAGGCTGCTGCCGTCTTCCTCAACTCCGTTGTCATCGCCCCCACCTCAAATTCTTTCCTGATCGTGTGATCGTTGCCCGTGGATGGCACACGGTTCTTATTTTCTCGTCTTGCAGCGCGGGGTCGTCGCGACTCTGACACCTTGGTCGAAAACCAGGCTGAGAATGCCAGCCGAAACCGATGGTGTGTTCCATTTTCAATTGTTGTGGAGATAACTAAAACTCTACCCCTTTCCCAATGCCTAATCAAGCTTTTATAGCCGCCCTTTTATAGCCGCCCCCGCAATTCAGACAGTGGGGGAAGCGAAAGAGCCGGGGTGGTGCTTGGGGCGCGGGTCAGGAGGGTCTTCAAGGCCGCCTATTCAAGTAGGTGTTCAGCATCGCCAAGGGCCGGATGCGGCAAGGGCAGTTGAGGCCGGTGAGCCTTCGTCGGTACAAACGGACAGAGGCCCGCGTGGCGGTGACCTGCGTCAGGGCCGTGGCTGCGGCCGTGGTGGTCGAGATGCTGGCCGCGCCAGAACCGTCGGCTGCCGCGCCGGTGACGGTGGCGTAGGCCGTGCCGGCACCGAGGTTCACGCCCGTCATCGAGAACGAACTGCCGGTCCCATCAGTCGTGACTGTCAAAGCCATGCCGCTGAACAGACTGACGCCTTTGAAAGACTTGGTAGCAGTGTCGTTGACGTACCCCGCCAGAGAGTTGAATTCTTTCTGGTAGTCCACCCGTTCCGCGTCCGTTTTGGTCACGTCCTGCGCCTGGACGGCGAGGGTGGCCATTTGGTCGAGGGCGGAACCGGCTTGCTGGAGGTAACCATCTTGAGTTTGGAGCAAAGAAACGGCATTGCCGACGTTGCGGTTGGCAGCGTTGGTCGCGCCGATTTCCGCGTTCAACGTCATGGATTCCGCCAAGCCGGCGGGATCATCAGACGCGTTCACGATTTTCGATCCGGAAGAGAGCCGGGCCAGCGACTCGTTGAGCATGTTGGCGGATTGGTCGAGGTTGCTGGCTCCGATAGCTGTGACCCACTGGATCGGCAGGAGTCGAATTGATGCCTGCACGATTCGTCAACTAATCGTCAAGCCGTTTGGCGCAATCGTAAATTCGGATAGGTGCCAGCATTCTTGGAATCGTCCGGCAAATCCGGGAATTCGTCCGATTTATGAAACGGCCCGGTGCCACGATGACGGAAGCCACGCGTGCATAGACGCGAACAGGAATTCGGCAGACCGTCGCCGCCTCTTGTCGGCCCTATGCGGATAGGCGTCGCAGTTGGTGTTCCCGCGTGGAAGTCAGGGTTGGATTTAGTGGCGTCATTGGGGAAGAGGGTGTCGCGAAAGTTCTTCAATCGCGGCGGGGTGCATTCTTACGAAATTGGCTGGCGCGGACGGCATTACGGCAAACCACTCTTCCGCGTCATTCCGTTTGACCAGTTCTCGGTAGTGGCGGTGAACCACGGCGGCGGAGTTTCCAAGCTCGCCGGCCACGCGCCCGGCGTCTCCGATCTGCGCAAAGCGATAGCTGGCATAGGAGTGGCGCAACGCGTTGTGCTTCCAATACATCCCGGCGGCCGTGGCGGTCTGCCATTGGGCTCGGGTGATGGTGGCTGAATTTCCCGGCCACACCATGCCTTGCCGGCCAGCGTAGGGCGCCAGCCAAGCGGCCAAGCTGTTGCAAATAGGCACGATCCGCCGGCTGGCGGTCTTGGCTTTGCTTGCGCCCACTTTGATAATGCGCCCGGCAAGATCAATGTCGGCCCAGTCTAATCGCTCAATTTCGGCGGTGCGCAATCCGGCAAACGCACCGAGGGCAAGGACGGGCAGGAATTCGGGCGAGGCGGCGGACATCAGCCGGGCGATTTCATCCGGAGTGAAAATTTCGATTTCGCCACCGTTCACTTTCACGCGCTCCGTCCGCGTAACGGGATTCTCGAAAGCATATCCACGCGCCACGGCAAATTCAAAAAGTAGATGGACGACGCGCCGGAAATTGACATGGCTTTGCGTGGAGAGTTTCAATCCATCCAACCACGCTTGAACCTCCGGCGTGGTGACGTTGCCCGCATCCATTTTGAACGCAGCCGCAAAACGGCCAAGGCGAGTGCGCAAATCTTGGACGTAAGGCAGCGACGAGTTGCGCGATTCCTTCACCACGATAAGCTCCGCAATCACCTCGGCAACTGACTTCGGCTGAATCGGTGTGTGGTGGGCCACGTAAGACTTCGCCGCGTCAACTATCGCGTTGCCATTGAGAATCTGGAATGCCTCGGTAAACGTGGCGGCGGCCAGTTCCAAGGACACGCCGGTTGGCCGCAAAAGCTCGATAGCCCGGCCAAAACTTGCGGCTTCGGTGTTGCGCATAGTCGCTGATGTGGCATCGCCGGTCGCAAGCTGGCGGGCGATGGCCTCTGCCTTCCGGCGAGCCTCTGCCCGATCTGTGAAGCCGAGCAACCGGCGCGAGCCAGTAGTGTAGTCACTAACTTCATAAACTGTCCGGATTTTGCCGCTGGCGGTTGGACGTTTACGGGCATAGATTTTCACTGTGACATTGCCAACTGTCACGATGCGTGGCTTTGAGCGACGCTTTTGTTTCATCCCGCCAAATGTCGGCAAAACATCGGCAAGTGTCAATGACGATTCAGAGAAAAGTGTATATAATTTATATGCAGGTAATTACAAATACTTGTAGTTTGGTTTTTGAAACCATATCGCGTTGGATTCTTCAGGGATGAAGCAAGTCCGGTGTCGCCGAAAAGCGTGTATATGGTTTCAAAAACCATGCGCCCGTGGTTTTACCGACGGCGATGCTGGCGCCGAGCCTCCGGACTGACAGTAACCGCCTTCACGGCTTCCAAGCTCCGGCACCGGGAACGACCAGCCGCCCGGCAACGCTTGGAATGAGAACAGGAACATCGCACCATTTACGACGAACTGGGCGACAACGACCCGAGGCGCGGCAACGTCCTGGAAGGCGAGCATCAGAGCAACGACACCGGACTCGACCACCAACCACGCGCAGCGCCAAGTTGGGTCAATCCCTGCATCCGGGGCTTCGAGGTTGGCCTAAATTGCGCCGCCGCCGCTGCCATCATGGCACTGCCAGCAGAAACCTCAGCGCAAGGGCATCATGTCGCTGCCGTGGCGCGGGCCTTTTGGCCGCGCCGGAGCAGCAGCAGCAGTTGGAGCCAAGCGGATCAAAACAATTTCAGATATTGTGCCAACACGCATCGGCGCACCCCAACTTCCTGTGCCGTTGCTCGTCAGAACCAGCATCCTGCCGAAAGGGTTCAGTCCGCGGTTAAATGGCCCGTGAACGCGCGCCGCCACCAGCGTCCACGGCCAGAGTTGTCCGCCGTGGGTATGGCCCGACAGTTGCAGGGACAGGCCTTCCTCCTCGGGAATCGCAAGGTTTAATGGTCGATGCGCCAGCAAAATGCTGGGGCGATTTCGATCCAGTTTGGCCCCCTGCAAGAGGGCGCGGAAAAGCCGCGGGTCGTGTAATTCCGCGTCATGCACGCCGACGATCTGCAGTCCTTTGATTTCCACTTTTTCGTTGTTCAGAACCCGGATTCCGGCGCGCTCCACGGCATCAAGATATTTGGCGCGATCCGTGAATTCCTCATGATTGCCCGTGACAAAATAAACACCCGCCGGGGCGGAAAGGCCTTTCCACGTTTCCAGGAGCGCACCCAGGTCCGCCTTGGACCCGTCAAAAAGATCACCGCTGATGAGCACGACATCTGGTTGTATTTGTTGAAGTTTGGCGACGATACGGCGGGCGAAGCGGTCGCTACGGACATTGCCCAGATGCAGATCGGCCACCAGCGCCACGGTTCCACCGTGCCAGTTTGACGGCAGGTTCGCCAGCTTGACGGTAACGCTCGTCACGCGCAGCCAGGAAGCGTTGGCAAGGCCGTAGATGCTCGTGGCTATGGCTGCTCCAAAAAATGTGGCGGCAATGAGCTTCGGCTCGATATGAAACGACACCAATGCTGCCGCCGCGGAAAAGATCCAAGCCGCGCCTGCCGCGAAAAAGCTGTAGTTCAAGACCCCGAGCCAGATTGCGGATGTTCGATAACCCAGCCGCAGCCAGAAGTTTGAATAGCGCCTTGCCAAAATCGTCGTGGCAACGAAGAGCAAAGTGAGCGCCTGCAAAACGATCTGCCAGACCGGCATAAAAGCGGCTTTCCAGAAATGGTTCCACGTCGCGCAGACGAACCAGGTTGCCGCCAGCAAAGTCGTTGAAAAGATGATTAGGAACCGAATGATTCTTGCGCGCGGAATGCGCCGTTCGCTGGGATTCGAGTCCATTATTTTGACCGTCGGCTACGCAGTAGTCCGAATTATTTCCAGTTGCTGATCCAGCCGCTTGGGGGAAACCGGCATGGCGGTGCCAAGCTCCTGCGCGAACAGGGAAACTTTGAACTCTTCAACCATCCATCGAAAGGTTTCGATCTGACGCAGCGCCTCGGGTGATCTCGTCGGTTGGGCTTGAAGTTTCCTCAATGCGTCCTGATAAGGCGCGAGTTGGCGGAGACGATCCTGGTTTTTCGCCGGATTCAAGACCGCCCGTTCGGCGCGAACGAGCAACGCCTTGAGATACCGCGGCAGATGGGTCAACCGATCGTAAGCGATGCGCTCCAAAAAACGGGAAGAGACCAGACAGGACAGTTCCTCGGCCAGTGGATTGATAGCGCTAATAGCGGTGGCTGACCCGAGTTGGTCCAGCGACGAGAGGGTCTTGGGTTGAGGGGTCAGGGAAGCCATAGCTGCGCCGATTCGTTGCTGGAACTGCTGGCGCAGTTGCAAAATGACTCCGAGCCTGTCCATGAATTGCGATGCGAGTCCGGGCAGATGCTGGCGCGCTTGCGCCACGGCCGTTTCAAAATGGACCCGCGTCAATGCCGGTAGAGGCTCATTCGGGAGAATATAACGCTTCAGATGTTCCAGTGAAGTTTCCCGCAACTCGGCGCTGTCGCCCAATGACGAGTAAAGCGCGTCGAAGCGGCTCAATGCGCGCAAATCCTTCTCCAGCCACGCCAGATCCTTTTGCACAGCCAGTTCCACCAGACGTTGCACGCCGCTCAACGAGCTTGCGCGCGCCAGGTCCGGGGTGCGAAGGAGACGGACGTTCACGCTGCCTCCGGCAAACTCGATGGCGGGCCAGGCGTATTGTGGAAGTGGCTGCCCTTCACTCACGGTGATGCGTTCGGGCAGATCGCCGCAGGTCCAATCCGTCAGTCCAAAACGTTCCCACTGTTGGGTGGCGCGGGTCCAGTCGGCCGAGTCAGGCTCGGCGACTGGCTCCTTCTTCATTTGTTTCAAGCGCTGTTGAAGCTGCGCCAAGTCGCGCCCCGCGCCGAGCGATTTCCTTCTGTCGTCAACAACATCAATCCGCGGGCGCAAGTGGGCCGGCAAAGCGTTGGCCGGCCAGTCAGACGCTCTTACCGCCACGCCGTAGCGGCGGTGCAGAAAGGCGGCGAAGTCCTGCAAAAACGACGTTCCCGCGGGCTGAAATTCGCGGACAATCTCCGTCACTTTGGGAGGAAACGGCATCAGCTCGCGGCGGATGGATTTTGGCAGCGCCCGAAGCAACTCGCCGGTCATTTCCTCTCTCAGCCCCGGCACGGCCCATTCAAGCAAGGCGGCCGAAGCAGTTTGAGCGAGTGTGAACGGAAGCTCCATGGTCACGCCGTCGTGCTCCTCGCCGGGGGCATAGGCGTAGGCGAGCGCCACCGATTGACCGCTGACCGGCACAGCATCAGGAAATGCCGCTGCCTCATAGCCCAATAATTTTCCGCCAGCCAGTTCAGCTTCGGATATGCAAAGGCGCTCCGGCATCGCAGGGTCGCGCAAAAGCTGGTTCAATTCGTGCAGGGACGAGACGGCGGTGATGTGCCGCGCGTAGAATTCCGCCAGGGCGGCATCCAGATCGGCCAAGCCATGCTGGCGGACGCGCGTGCGCCAGTTCTCGATTTTCTCCCGGATGCGCCGGTTGTGGGTCAGGAAGCCATAGGACGGCGGCAAGTCCGGCTTTGCCGCCGCCGCGGAGGTGAGAACACGAACCTCATCGCGATCCGCATCGTCGTCCTCCTCGCGAGTGCGTGAAGCCGTCAAGTTTTCTTCCACCAAAGCCGAGCGGATGAAAATGGCGGTGGCGTCCTCGGGGTTGATATTGCCGTAGGCGACTTGGCGGCGCTGCACTTCCAATCCGTGCAAGGTAACGATCTCCTCCACCAGCACATTGCCGGCACTGGCGCTCCAATGCGGATTCTGGTGGGTCAGCTTGCAGCAGTGCGGCGCGAGCTGGAAGATCCATTCCGGCTCAATCCCCGCGAGGGTCCGCGCAAAGAGTTGGGAAGTTTCGACGATTTCACCGGCGACAATCCAGGCTGGCTGGTTGGATTTGGGTCTTGGCGGCGGCTTGCTGCCTTTGAGGATTGGCTTCTTTTGCGGCTCGCCGCGCGCGTAAAGTGTCGAGCCGGGGAACACCGAAAGCAGCTTGTTGCCCGCGGCTTTGTAGTTGTTTCGCTCCTCGAAACGCGCCACATGGCCGATCAATCCGGCGAGGATAGACCGATGGATCGCAGCGTAAGCGGCGTTGCTCTCGTTGAGTCTGAGCGTGCCCAAATCTTCCAGCGCATCGTGCAATTGGGAATAAACGTCCTGCCATTCGCGCATCCGCACATAGGAAAGAAAGCGCTGTTTGCAGAACTTGCGCCGCTGGCCCTGCGTTCGCAGCCGGTCCCATTCGTCATGCACGGCGTTCCAGATGTTGAGCAGCGAGAGAAAGTCGGACTGCGGATCGGAGAATTGCTTGTGCGCCGCGGCCGCCGCTTCCTTCTGTTCCAACGGACGCTCGCGGGGATCTTGAATGCTCAGGCCGGCGGCAATAATCAACAATTCAGCGGTGGCATGTTCTTGCTGCGACTGGAGCAGCATGCGCCCAAGGGTGGGATCAATGGGCAGGCGCGCGAGATCCTGCCCGAGCGGCGTGAGGGAGCGCAGTTCGTCCAGCGCGCCGAGTTCCTGAAGCAGCGCGTAGCCATTGGCGATGGCGGCGGGCGAAGGCGGTTGGACAAATGGAAATGTTTCAATGTCGCCCAGATGGAAAGCCTTCATGCGCAGGATGACTTCCGCGAGATTAGCACGCTGGATTTCCGGCTGCGTGAACAGCGGCCGGGCCTGGAAATCGTCCTCCGCATAGAGCCGGATGCAAACGCCCGCCTCCACCCGCCCGGCGCGGCCTTTGCGCTGGTTGGCGCTACTCTGTGAAATTGGCTCGATCGGCAGGCGCTTGATGCGGGTGCGCGGATTGTAACGGCTGATGCGGGCCAGGCCGGCGTCAATCACGTAACGGATGCCAGGAATAGTCAGCGAGGTTTCGGCGATGTTGGTCGCGATGACAATTTTGCGCCGCGAAGAGGGAGCAAAGACGCGTTGCTGATCGCCCGCGCTGAGCCGGCCGAACAGCGGGATGATTTCCGCTTCTCCGTTAAAACGGCCTTCCAGTTGGTCACCGGTTTCGCGAATATCGCGTTCGCCCGGCATGAAAATCAACAAGTCGCCCGACTGGGTCTCATCAAGAATTCGTTCCGCCGCCTGCACCGCGGCATCCACGTAACTGACTTCTCCCTGCTCCTCGGACGCCGCGTCCAACGGCCGATATTGGACTTCAACCGGATACAACCGGCCAGAGACTTCGATGATGGGCGCGTTGTCGAAATGTTGCGAGAAGGCCAGCGTGTCAATGGTGGCCGACGTAATAATCAACTTCAATGCCTTGCGCCGGGACAGCAGACCTTTCAAATGACCGAGCAGAAAATCAATGTTCAGGCTGCGTTCGTGGGCCTCGTCCAGGATGATCGCGTTGTATTCCGCAAGGTCAGGGTCGCCTTGGGTTTCCGCCAGCAGAATGCCGTCGGTCATCATCTTGATGTAAGTCTGGGCGCTGGACCGGTCGTCAAAGCGAATTTTGCAGCCGACTTCGCGGCCCCAGGCGACGTTCAATTCCTCGGCAATGCGGCGCGAGATGGAAAGCGCCGCGACCCGCCGGGGCTGCGTGCAACCGATCTTGGCTTCGATCCCCAGGCCCGCTTCAAGACACATTTTGGGGATTTGCGTCGTCTTGCCCGATCCGGTCTCTCCGGCAATCACGATGACTTGATGAGCACGAATCGCGGCGACGATCTCATCCTTACGCGCCGTGATGGGCAGTTCGGATGGGTACGTCGTGGTTGGAACATTGAGCCGGCGCTCTTCCCGCAAGGCCACGGAGGCGTGAACTTGTTGCCGCAACCGCTCCAACAGGGCCTCGCGCTGCTCGGGATGATGACGATCGCGCAAAAGCCGGGCGAGCCGCCGCCCCAGCCGCACCCAGTCGGGCAACAGGCATTGCGGCAGCAGCGTCTTTAGTTCTTCAATCCGGGCATCAGCCATGCAGGAGAAAGATTATACCAGAATATAGGCATTGCAGTCTGCCGAATAATCCGGCACAACTCCGCCCGGGCGTAAGACAGAATTCTTCTACTACGCCGCCAGGGGCAGGGCATCGTTGCGGGCGGCACGAGCATTGAGACGTTCTTTCCAAAATTCATCGAGCCGCCGACTGGAATGAATGCAGCGCAAGGCCAGAATGTCTTCGGCCCCCAAGTTTGCCCCAGAACATACCCGACTGCTTGCAGCGGGCTCCAATGACCGTCTTGCAACCGGCCTCGACCACGCGCGCGCCAAACTCAAGCCGATCACGGTTCCCGAACTGGTCAAAGAAATGGTCGAAGCCCTGGAGCTGGACAAGCGCGGGGACTACCACCTCCGGGATATGGAAGTTCGCCTGGGTCGGTTTGCCAAGGATTTTCCGGCCCAGATCGCCGACGTCACGACCGAGCAAATTGAGAACTGGCTGCGCGGGTTGAAATCCCTGGCCAAGGGCGCGCGCCGGAGAGGGGCGCTCAAGGGCCGTTCGAGGAACAATTACCGGAATGCGATTGTCGAATTATTCAATTGCGCCCGGAAGCACGGTTACCTGCCCCGAGACTTGTCCACCGAGGCCGCCAGCGTCAACCGGGTCTCGGAGGCGGACAAACGTATGAATCCGACCTGTTCAAAGAATCCGCCGACACCACGGCCCACGGATGGCAACCCTTCAGGAGCGGAGGCCACCGCCGGACCGAATCCGAACGAAGCGGAGAGGTGTGTTCGATTTTGCGATTACAAGGTGGCTTGGAGGAAAAGACGCTGGCGCTTGCGTTGGCCGTTCCCGCCACTGGGTGGAGACCTGCGCGGCTACTCCTGTCCCTGCTTCTAGTCTCGGGGCCAATCCAGACATGGGGCTCCAGATCAACCTAACCTGGCTTTCTCCAAGAGACACATCGGGAAAGGACTCCTACAACGGTAGCGAACCTTGGCGGCTGATTCAGTGCCCCGCGGGGAAAAATGGGGGGAGGTTTCAGGCGTTGACGACAAAAACGCCCAAATCAGCTTTGTTTTAAGAGAAAGGGGTGATGTAAAAGGGGACTTTCCTGGAATTGTGATTGCCGGAGATTTCAGGGTTTAAAATCAACCTTGACTCCCCATGCCGGATGCACAGGTTATGGGCCGTGAGTGATTTGCTTTGGTTTGTTGCCCATACCCGGCCGCGTTGCGAAAAGAAGCTCTCACAGTATTGTGAGCGCGAGGGCCTGTCCGCCACTTTGCCGTGTTACCGCGCCGCTCACAAGTATCGGGGCAAAACGGTGGTGTTTCAGAAACCGCTCTTTCCGGGTTACGTGTTTCTGCGGATTTCGGTCGAGCAACGAGGGAAGATCCATCGAAGCGATTATTTGGCAAATCTGTTGGAGGTCTACGACCAGGCCCTTTTCGTCCGGCAACTGGAGGACGTGCTGCGCGCGTTGGAGACGGACTTCGAGATACGGCTGGCACCCAGGATCGGAGAGGGCATGCGGGTCAAGATCAAAAGCGGGCCGCTGCGCGGGATGGAAGCGTGGGTGGAAAAACGCCACGGCATGAATACCGTACTCCTGCGGCTGGATTTCATCGGCCAGGCCGCAGCCGTGAAATTGGAGGCAACAGACCTGGAGGTGATCTAGTTCGCCGGCAAACCGCAAAGGCAGTCTCCCACTCGCCAGCAGATTGATCTGGCAAGCGGCGGTTGCGGGTCTTGGAGGAGGGGTGAATTCACGCAATCGTTTCCAATTTGACGAATGTTCATAACAATGGATGTGTAGTCTCCCCGCGATGTGGTCACCAGGAGAATTTTTGCGCCGGCAAACCCTCTTCCAAGATTGGGCCGTCCTTCCGTGCCGTCATGGTGCATGAAATCTGGCCGCCTTATTGCCGCCCATTAACTTTTCAAAACCATGCTCCCATTTCACCCCACTCCCATCCTGGCCGAAAACGCTTTGCAATTCGCCATCAAAATGGCCACGTCCGAAGGCAAAACGACCATGTCGGCGCTGCTGGTCTTGTCGCTCTTCAGTTGGACCATCATCATCTCCAAGGCCCGCCAGATTGCCATCGCGCGCAAATGGGCCAAGAAATTCCTCGCCGCCTACGCCGCCACCCGCGATCCGCTGGACATCAAGCGGCGAGGAGAGGAGTTCGTCGGCGCTCCGGCTTATCAACTCTACATTCGCGGGGCCGATGAACTGGAGTATCACTTGAAAAACAATCCCGTGGCGGTCAAAAATGCCAAAATCATCAACCCGGACCCCGATCTAGGGCATGGCAACACCGATCACCTGGCCCGCGCGACGCCGACCAAGGTCACCACGGCCTCGTTCGAGGCGATCAAGGTGGTGATGGAAGAGGCGGCGGCGGGGGAAGCCATGAGGCTGGAAAAAGGGATGATTGTGC
>Ga0326728_10005515_pt1 | contig 35349 bp, 36 predicted proteins | sample MB3enrmetagenome_FD_207602 | JGI IMG/M metagenome (GOLD analysis project Ga0326728, IMG submission 207602) | Lab enriched peat soil microbial communities from McLean, Ithaca, NY, United States - MB31MN | ecosystem: Environmental > Terrestrial > Soil > Wetlands > Peat | place: USA: New York...
GGTGACCAATTTGTATTCCTCGGCCATATTCATCGGCTGGGGCGCCTGCCTGCTGGGCATCATCCTGGAACGCATTTACAAAGGCGCCATTGGCCTGGTCGCGGCGGGATTCATCGGGTTCGTCACCTTGATCATCGCCCATCATCTCGCCCTCAACGGCGATACGATGGAAATGTTGCAGGCGGTGCTGGACACGAACTTGTGGCTCTCCACCCACGTTGTGGTGGTGACGGCCGGTTATGCGTCCATGTTTGTGGCGGGGTTGCTGGCCGCCATTTACATCCTGCGCGGCTTCTTTACCCGGACGCTGACGGCCGGGACGGCGCAGGCGCTGGGGCGGATGGTCTATGGCATTGTCTGTTTCGCGACGCTCTTCAGTTTTGTCGGCACGATCCTGGGCGGGATTTGGGCCGATCAATCCTGGGGCCGTTTCTGGGGCTGGGACCCCAAGGAGAACGGCGCGTTGCTTATCGTTTTGTGGAATGCCATCATCCTGCACGCGCGCTGGGGTGGAATGATCAAGGAACGGGGCCTGATGGCCATGGCCGTCTTTGGCAACATCGTGACCAGTTTTTCGTGGTTCGGCGTCAACATGCTGGGCATTGGTTTGCACTCCTATGGATGGATGGATAAAGCATTCCCATGGCTGATGGCCTTCGACGCCAGCCAGGCCGCGCTCATTGTCCTGGCCCTGTTGCCGCCGCGCTATTGGGCCAGTTTCAGGGCCACTCACCCTGCCGCCGGCCCGGAACCGCGCCTGGAGGCCCCTCCGGCGGCGGCCGCGTAATCAATTTACAATTGACAATTGTCAATTGACAATTATGAACGTTGCCGTTTGCATGCAGCCCCGAACCCCGAATGTTTTCGGGGTTAATTTTCTCAAGCGAAAAGCGCCCCGGAAAAAACCGTGAAATTTTCGACATTTTGCAAAGTCATAACAAGTTGTCAGCAAAGCACTTGCATAAATCCAAATTAAAACACCGCCGGAATTGACATTGGCGGTCGGATGTGGGATTTTCCCACCATGATTGTCACTCTTGACGCCAAACGGCGGTTTAGCATTCCGGCGAAGCTCGCGCCAGCAAATCCGGGCGATCAATTCGACGCCACTTTTGACGCCGAGGAGGACGCTGTCATTCTCCGTCGCGTCCCGCGAAAGAAGAGCTGGCTGGAGGTGATGAAGGCGTGTCCGGTGCCAATGGATGATCTGCCGCCGCGAAGCCGGGAAATGCCCAAAAAGGCAATGGATTGACCATCGTCACGGGCAACGACAAAGATTTTCAGCGTCCGGGATTGGAAGTGTTCAATCCGTTCAAGAATTTCTTGGGCGGGGATTTGGGATGAACGTCAAATCTATTATTTGCGGAAGCTGCGCGGCGCTTGTGCTCTCCGCCCTGGCCGGGCCGGCCCTGGCGGAGAACGCCCGCCTGCCCTATCACCTGCTTTACAACGCGCAAAGAGCCAGCGCGGACTTGAGCCGCGCCCACACCAATCTCCTGGTCGTGCTGACCCTGCAATCCACCCTGCCCAATGTCAGAACCAGCGATCTGGCCGCGTATATCGAGGCCAGGGCTGGAAAGATTCCGATTGAGATCGGGGCGGCGGGAGACTTCACCCTGCCCATGCGCGACGATTTGCTGGCCGAAGACCCGTGGGTCATCATCAACCAGCCCAAAGGCACGATGAAACTCAATGGGCAGGTTGGCGTGATCCCGGGCCGCATCACCCATTCCGTTCATTACGCGCGCCTGATGCGGCCGGTGCGGGAGAGCGAAGAGGTTCAGGAGCAAATGCGGCCCTTCTTTCCCGGATCGCCCCGGTTGACCATGACCGGCTTGAAATTAACGTTTCCCGCTGCTCAAAAAAGGGCCGTGGTCGTCATCCACGCCCGGGGCGGCGATAGAAAACTGGAGGCGGACGAACGCGGGGAAATCATCCTGCCCCTCGTCTCGGACCTGCTGGAAGAGGACCCGGAGATTTCGTTGTCAGACATACCGGGGACAGTGGAGATCGTTTCGCACCAAAGCGGGGAATAATGGCGGTCGTCCGCCGGAGCGCAAACCTCAATCTGCTGGCGAAAATGTCCAATGACGAAATCCGAATGACCAATGCAGGACCGCAGCCGAAATGACGAATGACGAAATCCGAATGACCAATCAATGCCCAAATGATCCAATGACGAATTTCGTCATTCGCGCTTCGTCATTCATTGGTCATTCGTGCTTGGACATTGGACATTCTTTTTATCGTGAGATTGGCCCGCCTTCTGGCATACTGCCGGGAAGTTTATGTCGCCAGACAAGTTGGAACAGGGCAGCGAACCGACCGCGCAACCGGGCCGGTTCGGCCGGTTTTACTTGCAGGAGTTGATCAGCCGGGGCGGGGTCAACGACATCTGGGTCGCCACCGACCAGCAACGCCGGCCCTTCGCGCTGCGGCGCATGAGGAACAAGTCCATTTTTAATTTCGCGGAGCGGCGGCGCTTTTTGAACGGATGCGAAATCCTTTCCAAAATCCACCACAACGAGAATGTCATCAATTACATCGAGCATGGGAAAATCGAGGGCAGGCCGTATTTGCTGATGGATTATGTGGAAAGCTCGAATTTGAAATTATTATTGTCGCGCGGCGACGAAGTGCTGGCGGAAAACGTGGCCCAAATCATCATTGACATGGCGCTGGGCCTGGAGCACGTGCATGACAGCGGATTCATCCATCTGGATTTCAAGCCGGAGAATATTCTGGTCACGCGCAACGCCGGCGTCCGCCTGATTGATTTCGACCTGGCCCGGCTCAAACCGGTGGAGCCGAAAAAAATGCCGGGCAAGAATCCCGGCACGCCCGCCTACATGGCGCCGGAACATTTGCAGGGCCTGGCCATTGATCAGCGCGCCGATATTTTTGCCTTCGGCGTCACCGCCTATGAGGTGCTGACCACGCGGAAACCCTTCCCCGGCGACACCCCCGCTGAGATTCTGGGCAAACAATTGAACGACCAATGCGTCGCGCCGCGCGAGCTTAATCCGGACATTCCCGCGGCCATGGAAAAGATCATCCTCAAATGCCTCAAGCGCGACATGGACCAACGGTATCCGTTCATGAGCGTTGTGGTGCGGGATTTGCTGGCGGCCCTCACTGTTTGAGAATCGGGCGGGGCGGGGCGCAAAAAATTATTCGAAAATTTATTGTTGCATTCCGGGGGAGGGGGGTTCAAATAGAGGCATGGCTACCAAATCTAAAGCATCTAAAACAAAGAGAAAACCCAGCGCCGCTTTTATGAAGCCGGTGCAACCGGACGAAAAGCTGGCCAGGGTTGTCGGCGACAATCCGCTCCCGCGCACGGAATTGACCAAAAAACTTTGGGCTTATATTCGCAAGAACGGGCTGCAGGACAAAAAGCAGAAGACCCTGATCAATGGCGACGAGGCCCTGCAAGCGGTCTTCAATGGCAAAAAGCAAGTCAGCATGTTCGAGATGACCAAGCTGGTCTCCGGACATCTGAAGTAGCAGAGCCGTTCCATCTGCTCCCGCCCCGGCGGGTTTGGGAGCCCGGGGGCGTGGGGGCTTCGCCGCATTTGCGGCCCCGCGAAACACAGGTCGTTCGCGCGGGCATTGCTTTGCCCTGGCGGAATGAGTGCAACGCTGGTTTCGCCGCCTGGTAAAAGAGAACGGGGTCCGGTCGTTGAGCTCGACTGGACCCCGCCCCAACCGCACACGCGGCTGGGAGAGACACGCAAGTCATGAGAGAGGCAAGAACCGTGCCGACCCCGGTCGCAACCAGACTGCGAGGCAGGGGAGAGGGGGATGTGTCTTGTTTTGCTGCGTTGGCGTCTCAATTTTGGGCACGGGGCATTTTTTCATTTTCTTATCCTGGAGCCATGCTCTATACTGAAGGACATGGCAGGAGGAGAGGTGGCAGAGTGGCCGAATGCGGCGGTTTGCTAAACCGTTGTACGGGTTAAACTGTACCGGGGGTTCGAATCCCCCCCTCTCCGCCAACATGCATGAAGCTCTCGATCAAAAGTGATTATGCCGCCCGGGCTGTTTTCTGGCTTTCCCAACATTATGCCGAAGGGGTGGCGCGGACGGTTGATGACATGGCCTCCGAACAAGGCATCCCGCCCAATTACCTGGTGCAGATTCTCATCGAGTTGAAGAGCGCCCAAATCGTCAAAAGCCAGCGTGGCAAACAGGGCGGCTATTTGCTGGCCCGTCCGCCGGCCAAAATAACCTTTGGCGATGTCTTGCGCTGCATCCACGGAGAAATCTTCGACTCGCCCGCTTTGAGCCATCCGCCCCCGCCGCCGGAGTTGCGCCAGGCCTGGCAGCAACTGCGCCGCGCTGTCAATCAAACCGCCGATTCGATCACTTTTCAGCAAATGATCGAGGCCAGTCTCGACAAGGGGAAAATGTACTATATATAAACGGTCGTGTCTGGATCGGTTTTTCAACATCAACACCGCGTCCTCTACGGAGACTGCACGGTGGGCAACCATGTCTATTACTCCCGCTACCTGGAAATGCTGGAAGGGGCGCGCGGTGAATTTTTCCGGCATCTGGGCTGTCCCTTGCTCGGCATGCAGGAGGCGGGGACGGCTTTTCCGGTCATCGGGTTGCAAATGTCCTTCAAGGGAGCGGCCCGTTACGATGACTTGCTCACCATTGAACTGTGCGTCAACGAAATGGGCGGCATCCGGTTAAGCTTCGGCTTCCGCATTCTCAATGCGGCCGGCGCTCTGCTGGCCGAAGGGCAAACGCGGCACGTCTGCGCCGGCCTCGATGAAAAACCCAGGCGCCTGCCGAAGGAATTGCTCGAAAAACTCCGGCCATTTTTGGGTTCGCCAAACCATGGCCCGTAAACCCATTTAATTTTCTGGCGGCTGTGCGGTTTCTGGCCTGACTTATGCTGGATTCCCATTTATGCGAGCAGCCGTATTCATAGAGAGAGATGGGATATTGAACCTGGACAGGGTGGAAAGAGGCCAGCCGATGCCACCGCTGTTTCTGGAGCAGATGGAGCCAAAGACCGAGGCGCTGGAACCGTTGCGCCAGCTCAAAGCGGCGGGTTTCCTGCTCATTGCCACCACCAACCAGCCCGGCCTGTCGCATGGCACGTTGTCCCGCCGCGAATTGGACCGGATGCATTCCATATTGCGCCAGATGTTTGGCCTGGACGATATATTTATATGCCCGCATGACGCCGACGATTGCTGTCCGTGCCGCAAGCCCAAACCGGGGTTGCTCATCGAAGCGGCTTTTAAATGGCATGTGAACATGGAGCGCTCCTTTGTCATCAGCAACAAATGGCAGGATGCCGAGGCCGCGCATAATGCCGGCTGCACCTCGCTGCTGATTTCCTCCCCGTGGATTGGGAAGGGACATCGCGACATTGTTCTGGCCAAATTGGCGGATGTGCCCGGCAAAATCGCCCAGCTTCAGTCCAAGTCGCGCGTGGTGGGCGATTTGGCCAGCCGCTGATCACTGCGGGTTGGCGGACTTGGGCGCGGGCGGGGGAAAGTCGTCCGCGGAAAGGCGGCGCGCGCCGCCGGCGACAAAAATCCGTCCCTCCGCATCCACGCGCAAAACAGGGCGGGTGTCGCTGTACATATAGGTTTGGCGAACGGCCCACTGGCCTTCGGGATTAATCGCACAATAGTTGAAAGACCTGGCTCCCGTCTGGCTCAGAACATGCAAATTGTTGAATCGGTCGATCTGCGCTTCCGGCACGGTGAAAGAGGTCATGCGGGTAATGGGGAAGACGCGCAATATTTTGCCCGTGCTGTCGGTCAGCCGGAAATAAAGTTTCAATTCCTTCAAATAACTGGCTTTCAACAAACTATAACTGCGGACTTCCGGCGCGGCATTGGTCGCCCCCGCCGGTGCCGGCATCCCAAATTGCAAATTGGCCAAATGGGGCAAAGCCACGCCCTCGGCCACCGTGAAGGAAACGGACTTGCAGACCATTTCCTGCCGCCACTGCGGAATGCGGATTCTCGCCGTGATGCGATACCGGCCCGGCTGGCGAAAGTCAAAGTAAGGCGTCGGATTCAATGGCCGGGTCCCCACCTCGCCCGAGAGCAGGGAAAACTCCCCTTGCAGGGGCATCTCCCCCAGCCTGGGGCAGGCGACATTATGTTCGCCCATGATGGACATCACAATCCAATCGTTGTCCGCGCCCAAAGTGATTTCCTGGCCGGAGCGGTTGGTGATGCGGACTTTTAACTGGAGGTCTTCGCCGGGAAGGTATTGGTCCTGGGCCAGTTGCAATTGCGCCGTCACGCCGTTGAGTTGCCCCTGGAGGGGCCAGGCGCCCAGCAGAGCCAGCACGGCCAGCAGACCAATCTTTCTCATGCGCTGGCAGTCTAAGCGGCGGGACGATGGACTGGCAAGCGCCAATGCGTTGGCCACCCGTTCCTCTCTTAATCTTAATCTTAATTCTAATCCTGCGGAAGATTAAGATTAGGATTGCGATTAAGATTAGGAAGATCAGGGGCGGCGGCGCACCTGCATCTTCTGCTTGGCATCGGGCCGATGTTTCTTTAGCTTGAGGGGGTGACAGGATTTTTAAGATTCGTGGGCATGCTCAACGCCGCCGTTTGGTGCGGCTCCGCCATCTTCCTGGTCATCGGGCTGCCGGCGCTGTTTTCTCCCGAGTTGAAGAGACTGCTGACGGCCGCCGGCGTTGGCTTCGCGGCGGAGTCAATTGTGGCGCGGTATTTCATTTTGCAATACTGGTGCGGCGGGATTGCGCTGGCGCATTTGCTGGCGGAATGGCTTTATTGTGGCCGGCCGTTGTGGCGTTTGAACCTGGGCTTGCTGGTCGTGATCCTGTCCTTGGGCCTGGCCGGCGGAATGTGGGCCCAGCCGAAAATGCGCGCGCTGCATGTCACCCGGTATTTTGGCCGGACGAGCGAACAGCAAATGCAAGCCGCCAAGGCCTTCGCGGCCTGGCACGCGGCGTCCGAGGCGGCCAATCTGCTGGTCATTGGGGGTTTGGTCTGGTACCTTTGGCAGGTGAGCCGGGAGCAGGAACCCCCGCGTTTGCTCAGTTTTAGCAAAATACGGGGTTGACAAAAAGCGGTTTATGCTCAATGACTAGTAATGGAAGTGAACAGCGTTCCTAGCGGGCGCAAGACAGAAGGAAAAGATAATTTATGATTTCGAATGAACGCCCATCCCCTCAAGGGTATCGCTCATACAGCGCGGGTCCGCCCAAACCGCCGGTCAATGAAGATACGTTAAAAACGGAAAAGATCCAGATTGAGCGGAAGACCTTCATCTTCACTTTGAAGGAAAATCCCCGGGGCCGGTTCTTGCGCATTACCGAGGATGTGAATGGCCGCCGCGACAACGTCATTATTCCCTCCACCGGCCTGGAGGATTTTCGGCGGATTGTGGATGAAATGGCGAAAGCTTCCGTCGAGATCCCGGTCAAGAGCGAATAGCCGTTCTTGTTTTGCGGCGGTCCGCGCCGGACTTTTGGCCAGCCTCATCGGGCCGCACGGGGGGAAATTCTCGTTGCGGCCCGCTTCCCGGCCCGGCTCACCCCGGCGCGCGGGGCATCCCCCCAAAGGCTTTCCAAATTATACTTCTCCCGCACCTCCTCCCGCATGATGTGGACGATGACGTCGAAGAAATCCAGCACCTGCCAGGCCGCGGTGGGGCCTCCCTCGATCCGGCCCGGGCGCACCTGAAAGTCGTCCCATAACGCGCCGGTAATCTCGTTGACGATGGCGCGCATGTGCGGCTCACTGCCGCCGGAGGCGATGACAAAATAGTCGGTGACAGAAGAGAGCTTGCGGACGTCGAGGATGACGATGTTTTCGGCCTTTTTCCTTTCCGCCAGCTTGCGGCACAACAGGGCCAATTTCTTGGAATCCATTTTCCCTGAAGCTTAACCCGTTTGCTTTGGAAGATAAAGCCGATTGTTTTTGATGGCCTCCGCCACCGCCGGCGGCGTCAAATGCGTGATGGCCAGTCCGGCCCGGCAACGGGCCCGAATCTCCGACGATGACACGCCCAGCGGAAACCCGCGCAGGGCTTGCCCGCGAAAGGGCGCGGCCAGCCGCGGCACGATTTCTCCGGGACGCGGAATGACCACAAATTCAACCAGGCGCGCCAGTTCCGGGGCTTCGCGCCAGAGCGGTAATTGTCCCGCCTGGTCGGCGCCGATCAAATAAAACAATTCCGCCTCCGGAAAATTCTTTCTGTACTGGCGCACGGTATCAACGGTGTAGGAAACACCGCCGCGCCGGATTTCCTGGTCATCCACTTCGGCCGCCGCATCGCCCGCCAGGGCCAGGCGCAGGAGCCGCAACCGTTCGGCGGCGGGGGCGGGCTGCGCATCGGGTTTGAGCGGCGATTGCGCGGCCAAAATGAAAAAGACCCGCGCCAGCCCCAGTTCTTCGCGCGCGGCCTGAGCCACGAGCAAATGCCCGAAATGCACCGGATCAAACGAGCCGCCAAATAGACCAATCTTCATGCGCGGAATAATAATACGGCCAACAGCGCGTGAACCTCAACGTTTTAGCAGGCAGAAATCGCGCATTTTGCGTGAGAATGGGCCGGGATGAGGATAAACAGAGCGTCAAATATAGCGGAATCTGCAATGGCATTGCCGATGCTGTGAATATTTGACATGAACAGCAAATTGTCGAACCGACGCCTCCAAGGGATGACTTTGCTTGAGACGCTGGTGGTGATGGTGCTCTTGGCGATTCTAGTCGCCATGCTCGCGCCCGCTTTTTCCCACCGGCCTGGCAGAGCTCCCAGAATATGGTGCATGAATAATCTGAAACAAATCGGCACCGCCTATCGAATCTGGGAGAACGACAATGGCGACAAATACCCGATGGAGCAGGCGGAAGCTTTGGCAGGAATGCAAGGAATACTCTCCAACTCCATGAGCGCCGGCAGGTTCGCTTATTTGCCTTATGCGCTCATGGCGAACGAGCTGGGCCAATCGCCAATGGTTGTCGTCTGTCCAAGTGACGAGCGGGTTGCCAATACGAACTTTTTTTGGGGGCCGCAGAATGCGCCGCGAGAGAGCGGGTACACTTGGCCTGCCGCCGCTGTCTATGGCTCATTCGATAATACCAACGTTTCCTATTTCTGTGGAGTTGGAGCTGATGACACGCATCCGCAATCAATACTGGGCGGCGATCGAAACCTGGGAAACGGCGGCGTTATCAATGTTGCCAACGGAGTTGTGCGCTCGCCGGAACAAGACCCATACTACGGCATTTCCGGCACAACAGCGAACCCTGATTATCCTTGCGGGGCGGATGCAATTGTCAATACGAATGGACAATGGTCGTGGTCTTTCGTCAGTGGGGGCGGTGGACGTGTTGGCAATCGCTCGCAGGCTGTTGCCTGGTCCGCAAAAATTCATTCTCACGGGAATATTGCGGGCGCCGGCAATATCATGCTGGGCGATGGCAGCGCGCAGCAATGCGCCTCCGTTTTCCTTCGGAAAAACTGGCTCAGAAATGCAACCGATTCCGGAAACTTTGCCACGAATGACAAGATTCACACTGCTGCTAACGGGTCCATTCGCCTGCTTTTCCCTTAAACCGGACATCTCGCCCTAACCTCGCCCTTCCTTGACACGGCGCGGCGTGTGCCAAAAAATGGCGCGATGCGTTCGGACGGCGCCATCAGGCATTTTGCAATCGCTTTCGCCATTGCGGTGGTTCTTTACATCGCCGGCTTCGGCTGGATTCAACACCGGCGCGTGTTCAAAGGCCCGTGGGAAATCACCTTTATCACGGACGGCGTTGGCCGGCCATCGCTCAGGATTTCCGAACCGATGTTAAGAATTTCCCAAGAAATCGTTTTCCCCGGTCAAAAAGTCGCGCCAGCGAATCTGGCCCGCGTGGAACGGTTTGGCGAGGCCGTGACGCATCTGCCCTTCGGCGAGATGATTTTCCAGGACCCGACCTTTCTTCCCGGAACGGTGACCCTGCGCCTTTTCGGCCATGAAATCGAATTGCTGCCGCGCGTCTTGATTATTGACAAAAAAGAGATTCCCTGGCGCGCCGGCCAGAAAGTGGAAGTCCCATGAATGACATTAAATACAGTTTGGCAACAGCCGGCGACCTTCCGGGGGTTCAGACGTTGCTGGCCGATTGCCGTCTTCCCACCGACGGCATCGAACTGCTCACTGACAACTGTATCGCGGCCAGGGTTGGTTCCAAGGTCGTCGGCTGCATCGCCTTGGAGCCGTATGGGCGGTCGGCCTTGTTGCGGTCTTTGGCGGTTGCGCCGGACTGTCGAGGCCGTTCGCTCGGCCGGAACTTGTGCGCGAGGATGGTTAGCCACGCGCGCCTGCTGGGCGTCGAGCAGCTTTACCTGCTGACGACCGATGCCGACCGATATTTTGCAGCACTGGGCTTCAAGCGCATCGAGCGGAGCGAAGCTCCGGCACAGATTCAGGCGACTGCGCAGTTTCGTTCCCTGTGTCCGAAGAGCGCCGTTTGCATGGCGCGCGACATTAGCGCCGAGGTCATTCACGCCTCCACGGTAATGAGAAAGTATGAATCAACAAAGGCCTGACGGAATCGCTGGAGCCAACGCCGGCTGGCATTTTCAGTTTGCCGGGAAATCGCGGGCTGTTCCCGGTCATCGGCCCGGCGTAGCTCAATTCGTTGGGCGACATCACGTATGGCAGTCAATTTCCTGTTAAAGGGTGTCATCATCGGGTTCTCCATCGCGGCACCGGTTGGGCCAATTGGAGTTCTCTGCATCCGCCGCTCTCTGGCCGATGGGAGACAAATGGGATTGGCCACCGGTTTGGGGGCGGCGACTGCTGATGCCGCCTATGGTGGGGTTGCTGGTTTTGGCCTCACGGTCGTTTCGAGTTTTTTGGTTGGCCAGAGATTGTGGCTTGGTTTTCTGGGTGGTTTATTCCTGTGCTACCTTGGCATTCGCACCTTCATCAGCAGGCCCGCTGGGCAGGCTGCGGAGGTTCGCGGCGGCGGGCTGTTTTCAGCCTATCTCTCCACGCTGTTCCTCACCCTTGCCAATCCGATGACCATCCTTTCTTTCGTGGCTGTGTTTGCCGGTTTTGGCCTTGCGGCATCGCCGGACTATTTCAGCGCAGGCATATTGGTCGCCGGTGTGTTTATCGGCTCGGCTCTTTGGTGGTTATTGCTTAGCAGCGGTGTTGCGCTATTTCGATCCCGACTCAGCGCCGGCTGGATGCAAGGCATAAACCGGTTATCGGGTGGTGTCATCCTGGCGTTTGGGCTTTATTCCCTTTCGACATTTCTGTTCAGATGAGGCACGAGAATCCCAATGAAGAGGCTGGCATGAATTCCAACGGACGCGCTCTGGAATTCCACCGCAAGTGTGGATTCGAGCGCGCCGGCAAGACCGAACCGATGTGGATTTATGAAGGCCATGACCGCTGACGACAAGATGCCGCCTGTTCGCCAAGCTCTGCCGCAGGACACTAAGATTGTGGCTGATATTCTCATGGAAGCTGCCCGCTGGTTGGAGCAGAGCGGCATGCCCATGTGGCAGAATGATGAGTTATCAGCGCCCAGCATCGCTGCCGAGGTTGATGCCGGACTGTTTTTTGTCGCGGAGTGTGAGGGCGAATTGGCGGGCACGGTGAAGTTTCAGCTTGAGGATTTATTGTTCTGGCCAGACGTTCCACAGGAGCAGTCAGCTTTTATTCATCGCCTCGCTGTGAGGAGGCGGTTTGCCGGAGGTCATATTTCATCGGCTCTTCTTGAGTGGGCTGTGCTGCGGACTCGTTCGCTCGGACGATGTTTTCTTCGGCTCGATTGCGAAGCGTCGAGGCCACGGTTGAGAGCAGTCTATGAGCATTTCGGATTCAGGCATCACAGCGACAGACAGGTCGGGCCATATTATGTTTCACGCTATGAGTATGATGTCACGAAGCATGTCACCTGACGCCGTGCTGTAGCCAACCCAGTCCCTGTATGTCCGAGCACAAAGCAATCATCAGATTTTCACCTTGAACTCTTCCCCCTTTTTCAGCGATTTGGCGAAAGCGCCCATCAAGCGCGGAATTTGTTCCAGGTCCTTCAGGCTGACCACCTCCACCGGGGAGTGCATGTAGCGGTTGGGCAAACTGATGAGCGCGCTGGGTATCCCGCCGCGCGTCCAGAAAATCACGTCGGTATCCGTGCCGGAGGTGTTGGAAGTGGCTTCGTGTTGCAATTTGATCTTTTGCGCCCGGGCCACTTGTTCGAGGCGGGCCACCACTTCAGGATGGTTGCAGCCGCCGTGGGTGAGCGCGGGGCCGCGGCCGATTTTTACGTCGCCGTGCTGCTGCTGGCTGACGGTCGGATAATCCGTGGCGTGGGTCACATCCACGACCAGCGCCACGTCCGGCTTGAGGGTGTAAGCGATCTGGCGCGCGCCCAAGAGGCCGACTTCCTCCATGATGTTGGACACGGCCAGAATTTCGGCGTTGAGTTTGACTTTGCCTTCCTTCAATTGCCGCAAGGTCTCGGCGACCGCGAATGTTCCAATCCGGTTGTCAAAAGCCCGCGCCACGGCCAGATCATTGCGCAACAGCTCGAAGGGATCGTTCAAAGTGATCATGTCCCCGACGCGAATCAACCGCTCCGCCTCCTTGCGGCTGCTCACGCCGATGTCGATGAATAAATCCTCCATTTTGGGCGGTTTGGGGTCCTTCTCGCTTTTCATCAGGTGCGGCGCGACGTTGCCGACGACGCCTTTGACTGGGCCGCTGTCGGCATGAATGACGACGCGCTGGGCCTTGGTGATGGCCGGATCGATGCCGCCCACTTTCCGCACATAAATGAAGCCCTGCTCATTGATATAATTGACGGACATGGAAATTTCATCGGCGTGCGCCGCGAGCATCAAGCGGGGCGAGCCGCCCTTGTTGAGCACGGCGACGGTGTTGCCGTAGGCGTCGCTGAAGGTTTCATCGGCAAAAGGTGTGACATAATCGAGCCACACCCGCTGGCCGCGCGCCTCGTGGCCCGAAGGGCTTGGGGTATTGACCAGCCGTTCCAAAAACTCAAGTGATTCATCACGCATGGCGGCATGTTATCGGTTGCGGATGGCCGCTGGCAACGGCGAATGACAAAGTTCCGACAACAAAAGCTTCAAATTATTTGCCACCGTTTGTCATGTTTGTCATCTTTGGAATCGGAAGGCTGTATTTCGTCAGCTCGACTTCGCCCCAGTCCACGGACGAATCGTCATCCTTGCCTTTGGCTTCCGGCACAATGAGTTCCTTTGGCGAGGTGAACATGGTGTACGTCATTGTGTAGGTGGCCCCATGCTCAGCCGGCGAACGTGGTTGAAAGCTGGCCTCATACTTGCCGGGCGGCACGTCCTCGGCGTGGAACGAACCGTCCGGCAGCAGGGTCGCGAAAAAGTTCCGGGGGTTTTTCGCGACCGCTTGGAATTCCTTGGATTGATAAAACGTCTTCCGTTCCTCGTCGGTCCTCAACTGGTTGATTTTCTGCATGAATTTGGAAATCGGCGTGTTGATGGTCAAGAATCCATTTTTAAAATCGGGCGCCGCGCTTTCGCGGCATTTTATTTTGCCAACGACGTTGCGGCCCGTTCCGCCCACATTGGTCACAGTCGTTTCTCCGGGCTTCACCTCCACGGTCGCAAGCTGGCTGTGCGTCCACGAACCTTCACCGGCGGCCACAAGCCGGGCAATGGTTTGCCCGCCGGGCGGAACAAACGTGATGACAAACCGCCCCTGATCGTCCGTCCGGGCTTGGAACGCATTAGGATCATAAAACGGCGGCTGAAGACTCGCTGGAGTGGAATTCGCGATTCCCCATCCCGGCTGCAAAGGCTCCAAAACGACCTGTTGATTCGCGCCGGGATGATGTCCCAGCCGCAGCACGCCTTCAACTTGTCCCCATTTTTGCAGCCTGATTTGCGGCGAGGCTTTCAACTGCCCAAGGGAAACTTGCGCGTAGCCTTCTTCGTTCAGCGCGACGACAGATTTTGCGCCTTTATACATCGGCAACGTGAAGCTGCCGTCTGCCCCGGCGCTCACGAGCAATCCCTCTTCGCGCAGATTGCCGGGAGCGAACGCTCCTTTGCCGAGCCCGAGGTATTTTCCTTCCACCTGCAACGCGACATCGGCATTCGCCGCCGGTTTGCCACCGGGCAAGACAACGACGCCTTTGACCTCGACGCCGGGAACGAGTTTGGGCTGCGGCGGTTTCTGGAAATTGAATGGTTCTGTCGCCGCGCGGTCGGCGACGGTGATGTTGACTTTGAGCGTCTGGCCCGGTTTCAAATCCACTTCCTGAAGCGGCTCGCTCCTCCAGGAATTCCGGTTTCCGGGCAGCGGCTGGCGCGCACAAATTTGCAAATGGCCGGCCGGCACATGGTCAAAGCTGAAACGGCCTTCCGCATCGGTTGCGGCTTGGTGCGAAAGATAGAGGTGCGGGCCATGCCCGAAGGGAAACGTCATTTCCAGAGTCTCGTTCGTGCCCGGTCCGGAACCGCGCTTGAACGTGCCGGTGATGGTCCCAAACGGTTCGAGCGCGATGGTCGAATTGGTGGCCAGCGATTCCAAGCTGACCCTGGCAAATCCCTTGGAAGAGGCTGCGGCCAGAAATTTCATTCCCCAGACCGGCTTGAAGGCGAAATTCCCGTTGGCGTCCACAGTGCGCAACGCCGCCTTGTTCCAATATGCAGTCAGTTCGCCCTCCGCACTCAACGCCGCCTGATTGTAACCATCGCCGAGCAACACCACGGTTGCGCCCAAAGCCGGTTTGCCGTCCGGCGCGACGACAGTCCCCGCCGGGCCGGCGCCTTTCTTCAAAACGAAATCCGCGTTTGTCGCGTCCTGCGGCAGGAGCGCCTTGCTGTCCGGCAGATACCCTTCAGCCTCCACTTTGAGCAGCGGCTGCGCCACGCGCTTGCCGACATGGGCCAGGTAAACGCCGTTGGCGCCGTCCACCGCGCGCAGCGTATTCCAGGACATGTGGTTGAAATTGTCGGTCTGCCCCGGCGTGACGCGGAAATTTTGAACCGGCTTTTTGGTTTCGCTGTCCAGCACGCGCCCGGAAATGGTCCAGTCGCGCGAGTGATCCGGCACGCCTTCCGCCCCGCACAGGGAACGATTTCGCATCTCATTGTAATCAGGATCAACCTGGCTGTAATCCGGCTGCGGATCAGGACCTTTTTCCAACAGGAACACCAGATTGGTGATGTCATGGTCAACGCGCCCGATGAGTTGAAACGGATTCAACTGGTCAACGCTCAAGTTCCGGGCCGACACATGATACCCTCCGGCGCGGGCGCTCAAGGAAATCATGCCGGAAGGCACCCCTGTCACGTCGAAACTTCCGTCCTGGCCGAGTGTGACTTGCATCGAATCCCAGGCGGCTTCGCGCGAAATGAGCAGGCGCGTCTTCGGCGGCACGGGCTGGCCATCCGACAACATCACGCGGCCCGCCAGACGATGCGCCGGGCCGGCCGCCAAGTCGCCGGCGTCAGTCGTTTCCCCGTCCTTGCCGGTGTGAATCTGCCGGGGCGGAACCGAGCCGTATTTTTTCATCGTGCTCATCAGGCTGTAAATATAAAAATCCCCGTCCGGAGGAAGATTCAAAAACATGAAGTTGCCGCGCGCATCGGTGCCGGCTTCAAAATGGCCGAGGTACTCTTCCGCCATGCGATTCACCGCTGACACGCCGACTGAAATGTCTGCCAGCGGTTTGCCATTCAGTAGCACCCGGCCGGTCAGCGCCGCGCCTTCGGTCATCACCAGTTGGCGCCGCGTTGCGCCGCTGGCGAGTTTGCTGAACATTTTGTCGGCATACATCCGCGCCGTGACTTTCACCGTCATCATCTCAAAGGGTTTTTTGGCGGTGATGAGAAACTCGCCCTTCTCGTCCGTCACCGCCAGCGGATCAATTCCCGGCAGCGATCCCCAACTGCCGCCGCCGCCCTTGGTCTCGATGCCCCGCATCTCAACCACCGCGCCCTCAATGGGCGCGCCTTTCAGATTCACGACCCGTCCACGGAGGCTGCACTCGGGCGCGGCGGTGGCGGAGTCAATGGGTTCCAGTTCGACTTTCACCGGCGTTCCTTTCGCCGGGTCCACCTTGGAAACATATTTTGGCTGGTAGCCTTTGGCGACGGCGAGGATTTGAAACGTCAGTTGAGGGTCGAGCGCTTCAATTTTGAAACTCCCTTGCGCGTCCGTCCGGGCACGCTTGCTGCAATCCGCGTAGCACGACGGACAGAATGTGCTGGAGCCGGTCTTGGGAGCGGCGGTCGCGATGAAAACCGTGGCCGGAACAGGCAGGGGCGCGCCGCCTTTGGCGGAAACAGTGCCGGTCAAATCCGGTCGGGCTGCTGAATGGGTGGATGCCGTGTCCGGGGAACTTTTGAGGAGTGGTTCAGCCGGTTTGTTGGATGGCGCGTCTGTCAAGGCCGCTGCCGCCACAATGGCGATCAGAAACACAGCCGGCACGGACCATCGGCCCGGCTTGCGGCAGGTTGCAATCATCGAAATTCGCCGGCGCGGTGATTCATCATGCATGGGGGCATGTTAACGGTGGCGCAGGCGTGCTGGCAACCGGGAATGGGACACGGGAAATCGAACAAAAGATTGATTGCGGATTTTTTCCGGCCATGTAATTTCGCCCTCCATGAGCGTCAATATCATTTATTATCTCGATGTCACCTCTTCCTGGTGTTACTGGGCCGAGCCGGCCTGGGCGGAACTCAAACAGCGCTACGCCGCCCAGCCGGTGGAGTTCAGTTGGCGCATCGCCCTCCTTGACCAAACCGGCCTCCCGGCCTCGCAGGCCCAAATCGAATGGTTCTACCGGCGCAGCGGCACCATCATGCGCTCGCCCTTCATGCTCAACCCCGGCTGGTTTGAGGCCGGCCACAAGGAGTATCTCGCCCCCAATGCCGTGGCCGAAGCGGCCAGGGATTTCGGCGTGGCCGATGACCGCGTCCGCCTGGCCATCGCCACCGCCGCCCTGCGCGACGGCCAAAAAGTCCTCCAAGCCAACATCGCCGCCGCCGTGGCGGCGAAAGCGGCCGGTGTGGACGCCAGGAAACTGTTGGCCGGGGCGCAATCCGCGGAAACAGAGAAGCGCATCCGCGCCGCCACCGCCGAATTCCACGCCCTGCAGGTCACGCAACGGCCCACGTTTGTCTTGAAAAACAACATCGGCGACCGCGCCGTTTTTTCCGGCCTAGTCAGGGCCGCCCCCGTGGCGGCGGCGATTGACGCCATGCTGGAGGACGCCGCCGCCTACGCCAGCCACGCGGCGCATTTTGGAAATCCTCCGTCCAGTTGATGAGTTATGATAATTGGTTAACCTGATGCCTGCGTAAATTAATACATCTAATACATTATGGTTTTTTGCGCCGGTTTTGGCCGGTTTTGCCGGCAAGTGCTTGTGTTTGAGGCACTTGCGCAAAATCGGCAGCATTTGACATCCTTATGGTGAAATGGTAGGCTGACCACTGCAAGGCTCGCGCCAGACCGACTCGAGGAGGCCACGACAAAGAAGCAGTGGCGGCTCTTCCGTCGGCTCGGATAAGCTGAGGATATGAACATGAGTGAATCCATTGTGCCCCCCGCTGGCAACGGCAGCGCGGTGAAGGTGTCGAGGATTTCCGAAGCCGTCATTCGTTTTGCCGGCAATTCCCAGGACGGCATCCAGGCCATCGGCGGCTTCCTGGCCCGTTTGGCCGGCCGCAGCGAACAGGAAGTGATGACCTTTATGACCATCCCCTCCACCATTTCGGGCGGCCCTTCCATTTTCCAGGTGCGCATCGGTTCGGGAGAAGTGTTGAGCGCGGGGGATGAAGCGGACGTGCTGATGGCGTTTTACCAGCATTCGTACCAGGAGCATATCGCCTCGCTGCGCAAAGGGGGCATCGTCATTTATGACTCCGATCATGTGCAGCCGAATCCCGAATGGGAAAAGGATTACCGGCATGTGGCCGTGCCCATCTCCAGCCGGACGGTCGAGGCCATCGGCGGGACCGCGAAAGACAAGGGCAAAAACATTTTTACGCTCGGCTTGGTGGCGAGGATTTTCGATTTGGATGTTCCCAAGCTGGAACGATTGATTGCCGAACGGTTCGGAGGCAAGGACGCCGGCGTTTTGAAGAATGCCATGCTGGGTTTTCATGCCGGCTACGGGTATTCGCCGGGTCAAATCCTGGAAACTTTCCAATTTGTTGACTCCCGGAAAAGGGCGGGCCGGCAAGTGGTCATGACCGGCAACGAAGCGCTGGCTTACGGGTTGATCGCCGCGGGGGTGCGGTTCGGCGCGGCCTACCCCATCACCCCCTGGTCGGAAATCATGGAATTGCTGCGGCGCGAGCTGCCAAAATATGGCGGGACATTCGTGCAGTGCGAGGATGAAATCGCCTCGATCTCCATGGCCATCGGCGCGGGTTGGGCCGGGCGCGTCGCGGTCACTGGTTCCAGCGGCCCGGGCCTCTCGCTCAAAACCGAGGCGCTCGGCTGGGCGGTGATGGCGGAAGTGCCGGTGGTGATTGTTGACGTGCAGCGGGGCGGCCCTTCCACCGGCCTGCCGACCAGCGTCGAGCAATCGGACCTGAATATCGCCTGCTTTGGCGGGCACGGCGACGCGCCGCGGGTGGTGCTGGCGCCAACCGGCGTGGAAGATTGCTTCCACACCGCCATCGAGGCTGTCAATATTGCGCGCCGCTACAATGTGCCCGTCATCATTCTGAGCGATCAATCCATTGCCACGCGCATTGAAGCCTTTGAAGAACCGGACTTGGAGAAACTGTGCCAGGATATTTCGCCCGACCTCGCGCCCGTCGCGGATTATATTCCGTATGCGCTGGACGGCGCGATCCAGCCCCGGCTGGCTCCCGGCACGCCCATTTTGAGCGGGAAATATCCCGTGGCCGGCGGCTTGGAACATGATGAGATGGGCCATCCCACCGCTGCGCCCCAAATGCACATGCAAATGACCGCCAAGCGCCGCCGCAAATTGCAAAAGCTGGCGGCTGAACTGCCCGTTCCCGAAGTGTACGGCCCGCCCGAAGGCAACCTGCTTTTAGTCGGCTGGGGCTCGACCCAGGGACCCATTCGCGAAGCCGTGGACCGGGCGCGCGCGGCGGGGGACAGTGTTTCCGCCGCGCATATCCGGCACATCAACCCATTGCCGCCCGGGTTGGAGAATATTTTCGCCGGCTTCAACTCCATCGCCGTTGTCGAGATGAATGATGAGGGCCTTTACGGTTACGGCCAGCTCGGCGGCCTGTTGCGCGCCCGTTATTGCGATCCGAAGATTCACGGCCTGACCAAAACCGACGGCCTGACCTGGCGGGTGCGGGAGATTCTCGAACGCGCCAAAGCCGATATCGCCGCCGCGGCGCGCAAACCGTAAGCGCGCGGCCAATCTGTCTTGTTGACTAAATTTTATGAGTGAATCCACCGTCCAAAACCCGCCGCCAGGCGCCACGGTCGTTGTGCCGGCGCCGCCAGGCCCGGCTGCCACCGAACGCAAGCCGCTGACCAAGAAGGAAATTGCGGCCGATCATCCCACCTGGTGCCCGGGCTGCGGCGACTTTTCCGTTCTGGCCCTCTATTTCAAATTGATCGAGAAGCGCAAATTGTGGCACGAAAAAATCGTCACCGTGACCGGCATCGGTTGTTCCAGCCGGTTTCCCTATTTTGTCCAGGTCAACGGCGCGCATTACATTCATGGGCGCGCCCTGCCCTTTGCCAGCGGCATTTCCCTGACACGGCCCGATCTGCACGTCTTCGTCTTTGCCGGCGACGGCGATGCGTTCTCCATTGGCGGCAATCATGTCAACCATACCGCGCGCAAGAACATCAAGATGACTTACGTCATCATGGACAACTGGGTCTATGGCCTGACCAAAAAGCAGACCTCGCCGACTTCGCCGCTGGGTTTCAAAAGCAAGACGGACCTCTGGGGCGCAGTGGACCAGCCCATCAACCCCATGAAACAACTGATTGCCGCCGGGGCCTCCTTTGTCGCGCGGGCCACCCATACCAATCCCAACCATCTCCTGCAAATGATGGAAGCGGCCATGGACCACGACGGCTTCAGCGTCATTGAATGCCTGAGCGAATGCGTTGAATTTTATGAAGGCGCCTTCGACGCCTCCAATCCGCGCAAAGGCGGCAAGTTTGAACTGGTCCCCGCCGGTCACGATGTCACCGATGAAATGGCCGCCTACAAACTGGCTGATGCTCCGTTTCCCGGTTATTTCGGCATTTTTTACAAATCCGATCGTCCGACCAAGAACAAGCTCGAAGCGGACATCAACGCGGAAGCGCGGCAAAAAGTGGCCGGCAAAAAGGACTGGCAAATCCTCCAAGCCACCTTTGACCGGCTGAAATAGGCGGCACGAAGCAATAGCCGGTAGGGTGAGACTCTGTCGAACCCCATCTCGATCGAGTCACGGCTCGACAGAGTCTCGCCCTACCTTGTCAAAATTCTTTTGCCCGGATCGGCGTTTTGAATGACCAGATAACAGGCGTAGCGGGAAAGCGCCCAATCTTCCACTTCGCGTTCAGCGCCTGAACCGATGGTGACCATTTCGTTGATATCAACGAAATGGTCGGAAACCATATTGCGCATTTCCGCAAAATGGTCGGCCACTGCGTGGCCGCTTTTGCCGGCGGCGCACGGGTACACGCTGCCGGTCATTTGCACTCCGCTCGAATTGATGGGAATATAAGTGGTATGATTATGAAGGACCCGATCGTGCAAGAAATTCATCGCCACCGCGCTGCATACGCGAAGCGGTTCAACTACGACGTTCACGCCATCGGCGAAGACATTCGCCGTTGCGAAACTGAGTCGGGAGGCAAATTTGCGGCCACGATTCCGCGCCGGAAGCATTCGATTGAAACGAAGCACGGCAAAAAGTGGCCGGCAAAAAGGACTGGCAAATCCTCCAAGCCACCTTCGACCGGCTGAAATAGACGTTCACACCCGCCATCCGGAGCGGTATTGCTTTTTGATGAACGGGTTGGCTTCGGGCGCGTTCCCGGCCCGGAGATGCTCCGAATCCCATTCAATCATTTTGCCCAGGCGCAGCGCCAGGTTGCCCAGCAAAACCATTTCCGTAAACGGGCCTGACACCTCGAAATTGGAGCACGCCGCCGGGCCGCCTTTGCAGGCGCGAATCCAATCCAGATGCGGGCTGTTCCCTGGAACACGCGGAAGGATTTGCGGCGGGCGCTTATAATCCGCCATCAACGATTCCGGAAGCAGACGCGGATTTTCACCGTAACACCCGGTCAGTATCTTTCCTTTGTCGCCGATGAGCAACGCTCCGTTGTCCGCCAATTCCCTGGCCTCCGATTCAGGCGGCAGCGGTGGTTTCAACCCGTGGTCGTGCCAAGTCAGCGTGCAAGGCGGCAACTCGCCGCGCGCGGGAAATTGAAAGCGAATGATCGACGCCAGCGGGAACATGTCTGCCGTCGCTCCCGTGGATTGGACAACATCAACCGAAGCCGGCGCTCCCAGTTTCAAGGCCCAATAAGCGCCGTCCATGATATGGCACGCCATGTCCCCGATCGACCCGCAACCGAAATCCCACCAACCTCTCCACACGCTGGGATGATAAACCGCGCCGGGCTTGGCTGCGGTTATGTCCTTTGGCCACTGTGCCAGGTAAGGGCGCATCGGTGCCGGGCCGATCCACAAATCCCAATTCAGCGATGCCGGCACGGCATCCGAGCCGGGCGGACGCTTCAATCCCTGCGTCCACCACCCCCGGCAACGGTCCGTCCAGCAATGGACTTCGCGCACCGGCCCGATTGCCCCCGCCCAAATCATTTCGCAAAGCTCGCGGTTTCCCTCGCCGGAATGTCCCTGGTTGCCCATTTGCGTTGCCACTTTATATTGGCGCGCCGCTCGCGCCATTTCGCGCGCTTCCCAGATCGTGTGCGTCAGCGGCTTTTCGCAATAGACATGTTTGCCCAACGTCATGGCCAGCATGGCTGCTGGCGCATGATGATGGTCCGGAATGCCCACCGTGACCGCATCCAGGTTCTTTTCCTTTTCCAACATGACCCGATAATCGGCATAACGCCGGGCGCGCGGGTATCTCTTGCCCGCCTCGGCCAGGGCGTTGGAATCAACATCGCAGAGCGCCACGATGTTTTCCCCCGACACCCCCTCGATGTCGTCCCGGCCTCTGCCGCCCGCGCCGATCCCGCCGATATCGAGCTTTTCATTGGGCGATTTGAATTTCACCCGCGGCAACGCCGAAGCCGGGCCGGCTGCCAGGGCGCCAGCCGCCAGGGCCGATGAATAAATGAAACGCCGGCGATTGATCCGGGCGGCGCTGATTTCGGTTCGGGTGGGTGCGAAGAAGGGCTGGGAGTTTGTCATAATTACCATTCAATCCTTTTCCGGCGGCGGCGTTTTTATGTATCTGGCCCATAAATCGGCGCTGACGTAAAGTTCAAAAAACACGTTGGGGCGCAGTTCAAAATAGCCCGCCATCAAATGCGTTCTTTCCGGACGCTCCTCAAACCCGGCGCGCAAGGCGGTGGATACAATCATGATGGGCGCGGGCGGTTGCGCGGGGATTTTGTCCCAATAACCGTTGTGCTCGAAACGGCGCAAATACCACGGCAGCGGCCAGTAACTGTCCGGCGACATCACTTCAATGACCGTGCCATACCCCGCCGGCGAAACACGCGCCAGCCCCTCAACCGTCCGCAGCAGCCTGAAAATGTCGGGCGCGGTCGGGCTGTAGGCGTAGGGGTTTTTCGCGCTGTCGCAATACGGGACGCCTCCTTTGTCAACTGCAAAATTTTCCCGCCAGGCCTGCCCGCCAAGCTGCGCCGCGGCCCCGGCCAACAGAACGGCCATTCCAACCTGGAGCCGCGGCGGCTGGCACGCGCGCGCCAAGACCGCCGCGCCAACGCCGGCCAGCAGGATCATCCCGTGCCAGAAACCGAGCAAACACCAGGGCGTCTTGTAAGGCAGCGCGGTGTAAATCAACGTCATCCACGCCGTGTAGAACGCAATGATGCGAACGAGCCCGACATTCGCCGGCCCCAGCCATCGGCCCGCCAGGCCGGCCGCAAATCCCACCGCGGCTAAACCCGCGATCAGCCCTTCGCTCCAAACGGGACCGCCGTTGGCGCGGTAAAACAGCAGGCGCTCGAAATAAAAATTCCACGGATGCGCGTGGGGCGACACGCCCGCCGCGCGATGCAGCCACGGGCCGTACGCTTTGACGGCGCCGGCAACGCCGGGGGGGTTTGTCAAGAATGAAGAAAAGAAAAGCATCGCGACGGCCACGGCAATGCCAAGCGCGGCGGCCATGGACGCAAGGCTCCAACGCGCGCCGCCCTCAAAACCAGGCCCGCCGCGCCATCGGGTCCAGCCGGCGGCGCAGACCACGGCCAGCGCCATCGAGAGAACGGCAAACACAAAAGTTTCCTTGCTGGCCCACATCAGCCCCAAGCCCGCCCCGGCCAGCACACACCAGCCGAAGCGCCCGCTTGTGACGTGCCGCCACCAGGCCATCGCCGCCAGGGCGGTGAAGAAGACCAGCAACATCTCATGAATGTAGTACCGGCTGTAGAAGACCATCGCCGGGGAGAGCGCGAGGAAGACGGACGCCCACAGCGTTTCAGCCCGTCCAAAATCACGCGTCAATAATAGCAACAAAACAATCAGGGCGGCGCCGAAGCCGGCCGTCACGACTCGATAAGTGGCCTCGGTGAAGTCGTTGAAGTCGTGCGAAGCGTTGAGCCAGGCGGCGGGCAGGGTGAAATACGGGAGGGTCGGGCCGTGGAATTCGGCCGGGTCGTAGGTGTAGTTGTTCTCCCTCCACAGGGCGCGAAATTTCATGGCATTGACCGCTTCATCGTTGTGCATTGGGCGCAGGGTCAACTGCGGCAGACGCAAGGCCAGCGCCAGGGCGATGACGGCGAGAAATCCCGGCACGAACCAGCGTTTCATGAAGCAGGCAGGCCGTATGCTTCGACCTCGATGTAAGTATTCAACGCATTATCGCTGCTCCCGTGACTGTAGCAACGCACGTATCGCGCCCGGACCCCTTTGGCGTCAATCAATTTGCCCGCGCCGGTCAGCGGATTGTCAAAGTATTCACGGTCCGTTCCGGCTCCGAATCCCGCGCTGTTTTTCTGGTCATTGTTGAACAGGGTATGGACCCCCGTCTTGAATGCCGCGTCGTCCGAAACCTGCACAATCACGTCGCGATAGACCACGGCCGTTGAGAAGTCATGCCAGAGCACAATGGCGTAGAGATTGAATTCGCCCTGCAAATCAATCTGCACCCATTGCAACCCGCGCCGCAGCGTCACCACATTTTCCTCGTAGGCGCCTTTTTTTCCATCGGTGATCTGGCGCAATTCACCGGTGATGAGATTGGTGTCGCTGGCGCTCACCGGTTTGCCCAGGGCAACATTGACCACGCCCTTCGGCGCAAAAAACACCAGGCGCGCCTTCGATCTGAGCGGTTCGGCGGTGGTATTGGTTGGCAAGTTCGGCGGCGTCCCTTTCAAGGCGGGCTGCGGCAGGACCAGCGGCAAGGGCGCGAGATCCGCCCCGGCTTTTGGCGCCGCGTCATCCGCCGCGCCGCGGCAGATGCCGGCCACGCAGACCAGCGCCATCCAGAACTTCCATTTCATATCATTACAACATGCTGGCAGGCCGTCCCCGCCGTTTAAAGTTTAAATTGGTTTCATTTTTTTTGCGGAAAGGTGTTGGCAATGAGTCTGGTTCATGGCATTAGTCCCACTCCAAAAGGATGTTTATGCTTAAAATGAAAACATGGCCCCGGTTCGCAGCTTTGGCCGCTGCACTTGCTGTTTCGCCCAGCGCTTTCGCGGGTGAAGCGGATATTCACATTCCCGATCTGAGCGGAGTCAAGTTTGACGGGTTGGGCGGCGTCAGCGGCGTCACGCTGATGTATGTGGGCATCCTGATTTGCTTCTTCGGCGCCATCTTCGGCCTGGTGCAATACTTTCAGACCAAAGCCTTGCCCGTGCATGTGAGCATGGCCCAAGTCTCGGATACGATCTGGGAAACTTGCAAGACCTACCTCTTCACGCAAGGCAAATTCCTCGCCATCCTGTGGCTGCTGATCGCGGCTTGCATGGTGTATTATTTCGTCGGCCTCCCTTGGAACGACCCGGACAATCATCTGACCCATGCCGCGTTGATCAGCAATGTGGTCATTATTTTGCTCTGCTCCATTCTGGGCATTCTTGGCTCTTACGGCGTGGCCTGGTTCGGCATTCGCATCAACACCGTGGCCAATTCCCGCACGGCCTTTTCCGCGCTCAAGGGCAATCCGCTCGCCACGTTGAGCATCCCCCTGCGCTCCGGCATGAGCGTCGGCTTGCTGCTCGTCGCCGTCGAATTGTTTTTCATGATTTGCATCCTGGTGTTTCTGAAAGATCTGGCCGGCCCTTGTTTCATCGGGTTCGCCATCGGCGAATCGCTCGGCGCTTCGGTCCTGCGTATATGCGGCGGCATTTTCACCAAGATTGCCGACATCGGCTCCGATCTCATGAAAATCGTCTTCAAGCTCCCCGAAGATGATCCAAAGAACCCCGGGGTCATCGCCGACTGCACCGGGGACAACGCCGGGGACAGCGTCGGCCCGACGGCGGATGGTTTTGAAACCTACGGCGTGACCGGGGTGGCGTTAATCGCGTTCATGGCCCTGGCCCTGGCCGTCAACCCGAACGTTTGCGCGACCCTCATTATTTGGTTGTTCGTCATGCGCTCGCTGATGATCGTCACGTCGCTGGTTTCCTACTTTGCCAACAATGTCCTCAGCCAGGCCATGTTCGCCGGCAAGAAAGATTTCGATTTTGAAGCGCCGTTGACCCATCTGGTCTGGATGACTTCGGCCATCTCCATCGCCGTCACCTTCATTGCCAGCAAATTGCTTCTGGGGGATTTCAAGGACGGCGCCGGCATGGTTCAACCGGATTTATGGTGGGTGTTGTCCGTCATCATCAGTTGCGGCACCGTGGCGGGGGCGCTCATCCCGGAGTTCACCAAGATCTTTGTCAGCACCAATTCGCGCCACGTCAGGGAGGTGACCAACTGCTCCAAGCATGGCGGCGCGTCGCTCAACATCCTGTCGGGTTTCGTGGCCGGCAATTTCTCCGCTTTCTGGATGGGGCTTTGCATCATGGTTCTCATGGCCGCCTCTTATTTCTTCTCCCAAAATCCGGCCTTGCATTCTCTCCTGCCGCCCAAGTTCGCCTTTGCCGCGCCCATTTTTGCCTTCGGCCTCGTCGCCTTCGGCTTCCTCGGCATGGGACCCGTGACCATCGCCGTGGACAGCTACGGCCCGGTGACGGACAACGCGCAGTCCGTCTATGAATTGAGCCAGATCGAAGGGCGCAAGGACATCAAATCGGAAATCAAGCGCGACTATGCTTTCGACGCGGACTTGGAAAACGCCAAGTACCTGCTCGAAAAAGGCGACGGCGCGGGCAACACTTTCAAAGCCACGGCCAAACCCGTGCTCATCGGCACGGCGGTCGTTGGCGCGACCACGATGGTGTTCGGCATCATCATTCTTCTGGAAAACCTCTTTGGCAATGCCATCACCCGGTTGAGCATTGTGCAGCCGGAAGTCATCCTGGGGCTGATCATGGGCGGCGCGGTCATTTACTGGTTCACCGGCGCTTCCTGCCAGGCCGTCGTCACCGGCGCCTATCGCGCGGTGGTTTACATCAAGGAACACATCAAATTGGACTCCACCACCGCCTCGCAAAAGGACAGCAAGGAAGTGGTCCGCATCTGCACCGTTTACGCCCAGAGAGGGATGTGGAACATCTTCATTGTCGTGTTCTGCTTTGCCCTCGCCTTGTCTTTCTTCAATCCTTACTTCTTCATTGGCTACCTGATCGGCATCGCCTTTTTCGGCCTTTTTCAGGCCATTTTCATGGCCAATGCCGGCGCCGCTTGGGACAACGCCAAAAAAATCGTCGAAGTGGAACTCCGCCAGAAGGGTACCGAACTCCATGCCGCCACCGTCGTGGGCGACACGGTGGGCGATCCATTCAAGGACACCTCCTCTGTGGCGATGAACCCGGTCATCAAATTCACGACCCTCTTTGGCCTCCTGGCCACGGAGATCGCCGTGACCATGAAAGTGCAAAGCACCAAGACCGTCATTGGCGTCTTCTTCTTCCTCATCGCGCTGATCTTCGTTTACCGCTCGTTTTACTGCATGCGGATTCCGGAAGAGAAGTCGGCCTAAATCGCAATATTGATAGATAGGTCCAAAAAATCGGTAACACGGTGACAAGTGTTGATAATCAACGACTTAGCCGGTAACACGAAAGGTAACAGACCGGTAACATGTTACTGCTTTTCGTCTCTCGGCGCCTCAGAAGCTGTATAAAATTAGCCATCTGATCAGGCTCTTGGCTCGGCTGGCCTGAAGCTCTCCAATGTTCTTAACCGCAGAATACGCGGAATACGCAGAATAAGAACCCGTCTGCCTTGCGCTTCGAGTTCATCTTTTTTTAATCGGCAACACGGCAACAAGCCCCATTTTACAAGGGTTTCTTTGAGCTTTTCGGCTGGCAACACAGCGGCAACGGCTGGCAACCCTTTCGGTTCTTCGCTGTTTTCAGAATAGATTCTCATTAAAAGCATTTTCTGGAGGTCGGCTTGGAGCGAAGCTCCAAGGCCGGAGGTCTCCGCCCTAATCTGGCGACGGCTGAAACCGCCTCTCGGCCATCCTGTCCGTAAAGCTCCGCCTGAAGGCGCGACGGCGGAAGCCTTCGACGCGACGGTGGATCACCAACCCCTCACGTTAACGATAACGTTAACTTGGTCTTGGCATCGACACTGGCGCATTTGTGGGTGCATTTGGGGGTGGACAGGGCGGACGGGACGCGGCATTATCCGGGCATGGCGCAAAAATCAACTGATGAAGAGCGGCGTCCGCCAGGAACGGAACCATTTGTCAACCGAAGGTCGCCATGAGTCCAAATCATCAAAATGTTGAAATGTGAGGAACTGACGCCTTTATGAAAGAGAAGATGAAAAAGAAAATGCTGGTCACTGGTGCTACGTCCGGCATCGGAGCGTAATTATGAGCGGAAAAACAGAATCAATCGTTATCGAGACGAACGGTCACAAGCTCGTTTGGGGCGACACACTCCAGGTTTTGGACGGCGCGGTGGCGGATGCGTCGGTTGCCCTGATTTTCGCCGACCCGCCTTACAACATCGGCAAGAGTTTCAACGGCCGCCGGGACAAGTGGTCGTCAGACGAAGCCTATTTGGAGTGGAGTTATCAGTGGATTGAAGCGTGCCTGCGCAAGCTCAAGCCGAACGGCAGCTTTTACTTCATGTGTTCCACGCAGTGCCTTCCGTATTTTGACCTCTACCTGCGCAAGAAGCTCACCGTGCTTTCGCGGATCGTTTGGTTTTACGACAGTTCCGGCGTGCAGGCGAAGCGGTATTTCGGCTCACTTTACGAGCCGATTCTGTTCTGCGTTCGCGACCCGGAGAAGTACACGTTCAATGCCGACGACATCAAGGTTGAGGCGCGCACGGGAGCGCAGCGCAAGCTGATTGATTACCGCAAGCCAGTGCCCAGCGTTTACAGTTCGACGAAAGTGCCGGGCAACGTGTGGGAGATTCCGCGCGTCCGCTACCGAATGCCGGAGTATGAGGAGCATCCCACGCAAAAGCCAGTCGCGCTGCTGGAACGCATCATCAAGGCAAGCTCGAATCCCGGCGACCTGGTGCTCGACCCGTTTGCAGGAACATTCACGACTGGTTTCGTCGCGAAGGAACTTGGCCGGCGCTTTATCGGCATCGAAATCGAAGAGGAATACGTGAAGATTGGTTTGCGGCGGCTGAACATCGCCACGCATTTCAAAGGCGAACTACTGGCGAAGCCCTTGAAGTCATATGACTCCAGCTACAGCGAAAAGGAAACAACGCCAATGCTGTTGGACAGGTAAATATGGAGCACGCCTTCACAGCGACCATCAAAGCAGTGCTCCAGAAAAACTTTGGTTCGCAAGCCGGCGAACTTTTCGAGCGGAGCTTGCTTCTTCAATACCTGAACATCAAAACGCGAGCAGCGAATCGTGGCTCGAAGTCGCGTAGCAGTTTCGCCAACCTCTACGCGCTTTACGTGCTGGCGGAGGACTATTTGAAAGGCGGATTCGATAAGGCAGGCGATTACTCGAAATACGACGGCGCTGTTTTCAGCCGACTTTTCGAGCGGCAATGCCCGTTTCTCTTCGGAAGAGTTGCGCGAAATGACTGGGTTTGGCGTAGCCCACGTCAAGGGCGACAGACACAACGCTCTTCTTTGTCTCGCGGAGCAGCCGTCGCGCCTCATCCATCCGCAACGTGATATGGTAGCGTGACGGGGACAATTGATAATTGTCAATTATACATTGTCAATTCCACCGCAGCACCGCCACCGGCGTTCCCGCCGGCCACGTTGTCCCGGGCGGCACATCCACCAGCCCGTTGGCGCGGGCCATTGAGCTTAAAATGTGGGACGCCTGGCTCCCGGCCGATCTGACCTGGCCGCCGGCGTCGAGCACCACCCGCGCAAAATGCCGCCGTTCCCCGCGATTGCCCAGCGGTTCGGCCAGCGTGCCCCATGACGCGGGCGGCCGGAGATCGCGCGCTCCCTGGAGCCGCAGCAGCGCCGGTCTGGCCAGAAGAAAAAAGCTCACCAACGCCGAAACCGGATTGCCGGGCAGGCCAAACAAGAGCTTGCCCCCGTGCCGGCCAAAGGCAAACGGTCTGCCCGGCCGGATGGCCACCGTCCAGAAGTCCAATTGCCCGCCAATCTCCGCGAAGGCTTGCCTGACCCAATCCGTTGCGCCCACCGAAACGCCCCCGCTGGTCACGACCACATCGCATTCCTGGAACGCCCTCCGCAAAGCCTGCCTTGTCAACTCCAAATCGTCCGCCACCGGCGGATACAGTTTCGGGATGGCCCCAGCTTGCCGGGCCAGGGCCGACAAGCCGATGCGATTGCTCTCGTAAATCATGCCCGGCGGCAAGGCGCGTCCCGCCTCGCGCAATTCGTCACCCGTCGCCAGCAGCCCCACCCCGGGACGCCGTCCGGCTGGCGCCGCGGCAACGCCCGCTCCCGCCAGCAGACTGAGGCGCTGGGCCGTTAATTCCTCCCCGGCCCCGGCCAGCAGCGCCTTCTCCCGGACGTCTTCGCCGCGCAAACGCACATTTTCCCACGGCTTGACCTTCTCCGAAATGATGATCTTCCCCGGTTGGTCCGCCGCCTGTTTCACCTCTTCCTGCATGACGACGGCGTCCGCGCCCCGTGGCAGGATCGCCCCCGTAAAAATCCGCACACACGCGCCCGCCTCGACGCAGCCGGCAAATGGGTTTCCCGCCCGCGTCTCGCCGCACAGGCGCAGGGCGACCGGGTTCTCCCCGGTCGCCGAAGCCAGGTCCGCCGCCCGGACCGCGTAACCGTCCATGGCCGAATTATCCGCCGGCGGCAAGTCAATGGGCGAATAGATGGGCGCGGCCAGATAACGGCCCAGAGCGTCCTGGACAGAGATCTCTTCCGCCGGCAGAGGCTCTATGGCCGCGAGAATCCTTTCCTGCGCTTCCTCCAGAGAGATCACGGGAGAAAGGCTGAAGGCTGAAGGCTGAAGGCTGAAGGACGCGTAGCGGCGGCTCGGCAGAGCGCCGCATTTACCGGCTTTCTGCCGAAAGCCGCTACGATGGGAAATTTCTTTTTCATAACTTCAGCCTTTAGCCTTCAGCCTTTATCCGTCACTCCCCTGACGTCAGAAGGAGGGTCTGTTCCAAGGTCGAAAGCCCCTCCCCCACTTTTTCCAGGGCGACGCGGCGGAGGGTTTTCATCCCCTGTTCGATGGCCAGTTTGCCGATTTCCTGGGCGCCGACGCGTTTGATGATCAATTTGCGAATTTCATCGGTCATGGTCATCGCTTCAATGATGGCCAGGCGTCCGGAGTAGCCGGAGTTTTTGCAGCGTTCGCAGCCGCGGCCTCGAAACAAAGTCTTGCCTTCGAACAGGCCTGGTTCAATGCCAAGGTCCTTGAACATCTTCTCCGGATATTCCACCGGCTCCTTGCAACTCGAACATACCTTGCGCATCAGGCGTTGCGCGCAGGCCAGGATGACGGAGGAGGAAATCAGGAACGGCGCTATCTCCATGTCGTCCAGCCGCGCAATCGCCCCTGGCGCGTCGTTGCAGTGCATGGTGCTGAATACTTGGTGCCCGGTCAGGGCGGACTCGACCGCGATTTCCGCCGTTTCCGTGTCCCGGATTTCCCCAATCATGATGATGTCCGGGTCCTGGCGCAAGATGGAGCGCAGGGCGTTGGCAAATGTCAATCCTATTTCCTTTTTCACCGGCACCTGGTTCACTCCCGGAAGCTGGAATTCCACCGGGTCTTCCACCGTCACGATGTTGTATTGCGGCCCGTTCAGTTCGTTCAGCGCCGAATACAGCGTGGTGGTTTTGCCCGATCCCGTCGGCCCGGTCACCAGGATCAGCCCGTGCGGCGCGTCCACCGCCGCTTTGAAGCGCACGTAGGTCTCGTTGTCAATGCCCAGTTTGTCCATGCTGGCCGACAGGTTGGATTTGTCCAGCACGCGCAGCACGCACTTTTCACCGTGGACGGTGGGTAGGAAGGATACGCGCAAATCAATGTCCCGTCCCCCGGCCCTGACCCGCATGCGCCCGTCCTGCGGCAAACGGCGCTCGGCGATGTCCAGGCTGCTCATGACTTTGAGGCGCGAGGCCAGGGCCACTTGCAAGTTCTTCGGCGGCGGCGGCATGTCGATCAAACTGCCGTCAATGCGGTAGCGCAGGCGCACCATGTTCTCGAAGGGCTCGATGTGGATGTCGCTGGCCCGGTCCTTGATGGCCTGCACCAGGATGAGATTGGCCAGTTTGATGACCGGCGCTTGCTCGGTGGAAGCGGCCAATTCGGCCAGGTTGGTGGCATCCACCGCCTCCTGCGTCACCTCCAGATTCTCCGCTTCCGCCTCCGCCTCGGCCTTCTTGGCCGCATCCTGGATGATGTCCTCCATCGTCCCCGTGCGGCTGGTGTCCAGATTGGCCAGCCGGTCCAGAATGGCCTTCTCCGACGCGATCATGGGCGAGACCTCCAGCTTGGTCATGCGCTTGACATCGTCCACGGCCAGAACGTTGAGCGGGTCGGCCATGGCCAGAAACAATCTGTTGCCCAACCGCGCCACGGGCAGGACTTTGTAGTTGCCGGCTATGTCGCGCGGCACCAGTTCGGCCAGATCGGGCGGGACCAAAAGGCGGTTCACGTTGACGGGAGGCGTGTTCAAAACGCGCCCCATGGCCACGACCAGGTCGTTGTCGGTCACGTAGGCCTTTTCCACCACCAGCTTGAGGAATCGGGTGCCTTCCTTCTTTTGCTTTTCCAGCAATTCCTCCACCTGCTGCGCCGTCAGCAACCCGTCCTCGACCAAGGCGTCGGCAATCCGTTCTCCAAGTGTTTTGACGGGTGACATAATGATCAGCGCAAGGTTTTGCCCAGGATGCGCAGCAAGTCGGTCGGCGACGCCAGATACCACAGCAGCCTGTATTTGGACGTTTCCTCCAGGTCCAGCACGGCTTGTTTGTTGAACGGATTGGCCGTGGCCACCATCATCGTCTTGCTCATCCGGTCCACCGGCATCACGCACCACCGCTGGCAAATCTGGCGCGGCGTCGTCCGCACCAAATCCATGTCGATCTCATATCGTTCCAGCGGGATATAGGCCAGGCGCGAACGATCCGCCAGCAGTTTCAGGGATTTGTCCAGCGGCATGATCTGGCGCTCGGCCAGATTTTGAATGAACGGCTCGATGATTTTCGTCGGCGGCGCCGTCAAGTCCGGCGTCGGCCAGCACGCCTGGAAATCGCCTTCTGTAATCAGTTTGCTCTCGACAAAAAATTTATGCATCGGCGCCCGCCCGTCATCCACCTCCGCTTGGGCCGGTGTCTTGCCGTCCCCTTTTTTGGTCAAGACGGTCTGGGTGGGCTTGGTGGGATGCTCCATTTCCACCGGCTGCGGCGCGGTCAGGTTATTGGCCTTGCTTTCGATCTGCGCCATCGCGGCCATGGCATCGCGGTCTTCCGGATGGCGCTGCAGGATGGTTTCGTATTCCAAAATGGCGGAGGAAAGCTGGCCCAACTGCACATACGCCTGGGCGATGCGTTTGGAAGTCAGAACGACCTCCTTTTCCAGGTTGAGTTTCAGATACGCTTCCTTGAGGATTTCCAGCGACTGGTAATCCTGCGGCTGCGATTGAGTGATGACTTCAAACATCTCAATCGTTTGCCGCAACTGCGCCTCTTCCCCGGGATTTAAAGTGCCAAGCATTTCAATGTGTCGTCACGTCGCCAAATTAGCCCGCTGTCGAACTTAAATCAATCATTTCAGGTTTTGGAAAGAAGCAGGAGTAGTGCCGGATTCAGGCCCATCAACCGTCCATTTTTGGGACAGGCGCGGGTGCGCCGCAGCCAGGCCAAAAAGAATGCCCAATGTCCAAGCACGAATGACGAAATAATGGCGAACTCAAATGTCCAATGCCACCCCATTCGCTTTCATCCCTCCCATGCGTCCTATTGGTCCCATTCGTCCAGGGGTCATTTGGGAATTGACCCCGAAACTTTCGGGGTTGATTGGTCATTAGAATTTCGTCATTCGACATTTCCCCCATCCTCATGGTATGGGTTTCTCCCATGATTGGTTTCATTTGATGGCGATATGCTGGAACGGTTTTTCAAGCTAAGCGAAAACCATACCACCGTCCGCACTGAATTCATGGCCGGGCTTGCCACCTTTCTCACCATGGCCTACATCGTCGTCGTGCAACCAGCCGTCCTTTCCGGGAAAATGTTCGGCCAGCCCACGGGCATGGATTTCGGGGCGGTGATGACGGCGACTTGCCTTTCCGCCGCCCTGGCCACCGCCATCATGGCCCTTTATGCCCGCTATCCCATCGCCCAAGCGCCGGGGATGGGCGAAAACTTTTTCTTCGTTTTCTCCGCCATTCCCGCCGCCGCCGCCGCCGGATTCCATAATGCCTGGCAGGTGGCGCTCGGAGCGGTGTTCATCTCCGGCGTGTTGTTCCTTGTCCTGTCGCTGCTCGGCGTCCGCGAAATGATTTTCAACGCCGTCACGCCCAGCCTCAAATACGCCGCCGCCGCCGGCATCGGCCTCTTCATCGCCTTCATCGGGCTGCAAAACGCCGGGGTGATCGTGAAAGACCCCGGCACCGCCGTCAAACTCAACGCCCATCTCGGCTCGCCCGATCTGCTCGTTTTCTTCGCCACGCTATTGTTGACTGCCGTGCTCCAGGCGCGCCGGACGCGCGGGGCCATCTTGTGGGGGATCGCCGCCGCGACCGTCCTGGCCGCCGCGCTCAAGGCCGCGCTGCCTCTTTTGCCGCCGGCGCTGGCCGCGTCGCCCGCAGTGGCCGGTTCGATGCTGGCGACGCGGTTTCAATTCGCCCGCGGCGTGGTGGCTTCGCCGCCGCCTCTCGGTCCCACTGGGTGCCAGTTCGATTGCGTCCACGCGCTGGCCCCGGCTATGTTGCCGTTTATCGCTGTCTTCCTGTTCATGCTGACCTTCGACGCCATCGGCACGCTCATCGGGGTTTGCGAACAGGCCGGGTTCATGGCCGACAACAAGCTGCCGCGCGCCAAACAGGCGATGATTTCGGACGCCGTCGGCACCGTGGCGGGGGCGGCGCTGGGCACCAGCACCGTCACCAGTTTCATCGAAAGCGCGGCGGGGGTGGAACAAGGGGGACGCACCGGCCTGACGGGTTTGGTGGTGGCTGCCTTGTTTTTGCTGGCGCTTTTCTTCAGTCCCCTGGTTGTGATGATGGGAAGCTACCCGCCGTTGACCGCGCCGGCGCTGGTCATTGTGGGGGCCATGATGATGCGCAACGCGGCCAAAATCGAGTGGCACGACCCTGCGGCATCCATTCCGGCCTTCCTGGCGATGATTGGCATTCCCCTCTCCTATTCCATCGCCGACGGGTTGGCGTTGGGAATCATTGCCGACCCGCTGGTGCGGCTGTGTGCCGGGCGGGGTCGGGAAATCGGATGGCTGACCTGTCTGCTGGCGATCCTGTTGCTGGCTTATTTTATCTGCATTCGCGGTCGAATGCCCTGAGAGCAGACCTTTTTTTCAGTTGGCGTTTCCCGATTCCTAATCTTAATCAAGGAAAGACAGGGTTTCACGAAATTATAAGTGACTGATACACAATGACTTGCACGGGTCGTTTTTGGGCATTTCCTAAACCTTGCAAGCTGCTGCTCCTCAACCACTTGTGAAACCATCTCCGTCAGCTTAGGG
>Ga0326728_10005518_pt1 | contig 35327 bp, 36 predicted proteins | sample MB3enrmetagenome_FD_207602 | JGI IMG/M metagenome (GOLD analysis project Ga0326728, IMG submission 207602) | Lab enriched peat soil microbial communities from McLean, Ithaca, NY, United States - MB31MN | ecosystem: Environmental > Terrestrial > Soil > Wetlands > Peat | place: USA: New York...
AAAAACCCCGTCTTATGTAAAAGACAGGGCTGGGTACTTCAGGTTCCGCTTCCCTCTATTGGGGAGTGAGAAATATTCAGTTTTTAAATAAAGTCAATTACTTTACATTCAGAGGATACGCCTATCCTTTCTGAAGTCAAGGGATATTATTTCAAAATGTAACAGCATGGTTTTTATTGGAAATCATCAATAAAAGAAATGGATCCGGTCTCTAAACCTTCTCCTTCTGAGACGGCTCCGGGTGTTTCAAGAGTTGTGCGGCTTGTTCATAAGCCTTTTTACCCTTTTCCAGAGCTGATTCATATTGTGCCTTGGTTTTTGCCGTTAATTCTTCGGCCTTCTTGATAACATCCTCCCGCGTTTCTTTCCCGCTTTTGGGTGCATAGAGAATACCGACTATGGCTCCGATTACTCCTCCAATTACTCCTCCAACAATTAAACCCTTAAAAAACTCATCAGTCCTATCTGACATAACTTCAGCTCTATCTGACATAATTTTACCTCCCTATTCAATTCATATTTTTTGCCATTCGCACAAAATAAAAAAATCGAGAGCCACCTATGCCGTCTTGTCTTGTACTGGAGTCCTTAATTTAAGTTCCGGTCTATAAGGGTGATAATCACCACGAAGACCATATGGTTTTCTTAACGTTAACATCCAGTAGAATAGACTCAATACGCACTTCACAGCGTCTCGACTGTTGTTAAGCTAGTGCTGCTCATCACTAATGTCAAGGGGCATATCATATATTCTATGAGAAACCATTATATCTGTTTCAGTCCACATTATACGTTATTTGAAGAAAAAATGATTGCCAAGAAAACTGCTGGGATCATCTTAATCATCCCCTCTCCCTTGCTTCTCAGAACTGAAACAAGCCAAGAGAGAAGCTCTTCCCCCATGCATTTTACTCTGAGTGAAAAATTCTTTCTTCCTCGTCGTTTTGCAAATTAGAAATTGATCCGAATTATGCAGTAGCATATAATAAATCTAACGTTTTTGAGCGAAACTAAATCTATAATATTTATTTTTCTGGAAATGTTAATTAGGTATATTGATTGTTAGGCCAATGAATTCAAAGGAGTTAGGATGACACTTGAAACACAATACAGTTATAAACAGCTTGTTTCCAGCAGCGATCATTCGTTCGATGAATTTTACAGGATCTATACGGCATCAATGCCAATTCGTAAACAAAAGCCGAAGACACAGATTTCTACAATTACCTCAAAGCCTGATTACAAGATCCTATTGCTAAACAGAAACACCGAAGTCATTGGATTCAGTATGCTCTTTACCCCCCCCCCCCCCCAAATGAGCTTTTTTGCCTCTTGGAGTATATGGCGTTAGACCCAGACTATCGAAACTTGGGACTAGGTAGGGAGTTATTTCTAAGCACCTTCCGAGACGTTGTCTCCAATTACGGGGCTGTATACGGTTTACTAGAGGTTGATTCCGACCGCGAACAATCTGCGGACCAGGAAGTCAGGAGGAGGAGACAGTGCTTTTATAGGAGACTTGGTTGCTTCCATTTGTGCATCGTTTGAGGGATTTACTTCACGCGCGTCAATCCCGGCGGTTTCCATGTGCCATCGATTATCGAGGGCGGGGTTTCCTTTGGCCAGTAAAGTCGCAGCATGAGGATGAACCTGCCCGCGGGTGCCGGTAGCCAATTAGCTTCTTTATCTTTTCCTGGTGACATTTCTGATCTCGTGTATATCGCTTACCCTCACCCATAGCTTCAAACTCATATCGTTTTTCCAGACTCCATTCTTCAATTAATGTTCGGAACAACTGCCTATTCTCTGATCGCCCCATCTTTTTAAAAGATTATCCTCTCTACGTATTGCTGGTCTTAAATTACTGATATTTATTCTGCATAAATGTCCAGCTTTCCTGCCAAAATGAACACTATTTTTCATTATTCCTATTTTTTCTGATTAAATTTGCTATTTTCCTCTTATTTTTTGTAATCTTGAATAAAGGCCCGTATACCAACTTTTCCGACCCATCCAAATAATTATTCCCGGCTAATGAATAATATATTGAGCTTTGATTGCGCCGCAAATTCGCTGAATGATCTGCGCCAGGCATTCCAATCGTGTCCCCCCTCGGACAAGAAGACATGAGAAGGTGCAATAGCTGAAGCAAGCAATTGGTGTGCTGCGTGGAAACGGTCGTCACGACCCGCAAGTAGAAAGAGACTTGGATAGACTCCTGCATTATCTTGCGCACATTTCTTTAAATACATCCATATATCGCGCTGATAATTATCACTCATCGTGTCACGGGGTGTCCATTGAAGTAGGCCGCCTGATGCCATGATTTCCTCAATGATTGGATCGTCACCAAGAAATGGACCTAGCAGTATAATCCCCTTGATCATACCTGGATGCTCTCTTGCATAAAGCAGAGCTCCTAATCCTCCCATTGAATTACCGAGCAGCCAAATTGTGCGGTATTGCCTATCTCGAATTTTCGGCATGACATCAGAATCCATCCGCTGGAGTAACATCCGATTTATATAAAACCACAAACCAGCGTCCACAGACACCACATCTACAGGAGCTTTATAAGTGTGCAGTAGGTTAAGAATCCCTTCGTGCTGCACGTCCTCCAACGATCCGCCACGACCTGGTAGAAATATGACGACTGTCTTCTGTCGCTCAGATCCATCGAGTATGTATGTCTTGAGGTGAAGCTGCGTGAAAGAACTGCAGCTTTGGAGCAGCAAGATAGAGACAATAAATAATGCCCTTGATATAGTCATTGTTTCATTCTCGAACTATCCTACGGTTGTAATACCCTGCCGATAAATAGAATAGCGCCGGTGGCGTTGTCATGAATAAGGAAGATGAATGGCCAGTGAATGGTGATCGTTATGCCGGGAGCAGCGGCAGTGCCTATAATCACTCCAATGGCTGCTGCTGCCTCCGTGCCCGCTTCATTCACACTAATGAACGCCTCATGCAACACATTGTCGATGAACAGGTCACGCGCTCCGTCAATGCCCGCTTCCGCCGCCACAAACCACAAAGGCACAAATCGTAACCAGAAGTATAAAAATCCGTGCACTTTTCTTCTTCATCATCGGAGCCTATTTGTCACATCTCAATTCGATTTCTCTCACTTATACCATGATTATCGAAAAAATAGCATCAGCAATTACATCTTTATATCTGCATTTCCGCTTAGGTTGACGATTTGTCGAAGTTATAAATGAAGCTACTGAGGATAAAATTGTTCAAATTAAATTCATACAGGAAATAATAGACTTCACCAATTGATGTTATCCTCAAGAATATTCCTGAGTTAAAAATAAAAAATATGTACTCTAGCTCATATTTTAAAGAAAGAGGAGTAGACAGACATAGTCGTTCTACTAATTTCCTGTAAACAACTTCTTGATGTTTTGGCCCAATTGTTTGAATCCGTCTCTCATTTTTCCCCCCATGTCCTTAAACCACTCTCTTATAGATCGGCCTGTCTTCTTCGCTACCTGTCTCGTCTCTCCCCCTCCTTCTTGAAATTCTGTGCAATTTCCTTGCTGCTTTTCTTGAAATCCTTGCCCAATTCCTTAAAGCCCTGGCCGACCTGTCTAACGCTTTCTTTGAAGCCGTTTTCGGCCCAACTCGGAGAAGCCAGCCAAAGCACTATTACTATGGTAATCATGACGATTCGCACATCGGCCTCCTTTTTTATCAGTAGGCATAGTTTACCATAGAATCTCCGATTCGGGTAAAATATTCTTATTCGAAGTGCCACAAAATCTGCTGACACTGTTGATTTTAACAAAAATCCAACTCTGAATATGGTACATTTTCCGGTAGATCAGGCGTGATCATTGTACCACATGCTCATTTATAATTTTGCAGTTTTTGATTATTTCTGTTTGGAAACGTTGTATGATAGCTTAAATCAAGAAGACAACGGTATAGGAAGAAAGTAATGTCCTATTGGTCATTCTCTGATTAGACGTACGGCTCATACATACCTCCTGCCGATTTATAAAAGGCCATCGGATCAGATGGTAGGACACCCCTTACCCTCAATAAAGCATTGTATAGTTTTTGTATGTGCCGTATGCATAAATCAAAGACTAACAATTTCTTCCTCTGTAACTGAGCGACCGGTCATTACCCTCAAAATGCAAGCTTTCAGGTGGTAACTGTTTATCTTACTGTGCAGCGCCCGCTGCTGATCCAAGTTGCTTCAATGCATCCTTCGTGCGCTTGAGCCAGTGGCTTTGGGGAGTTATCTCCATTTCCCGATATAGGGCTTCTGCTTTCATCATTATTTCCGAAGCTTCTTCCTTCCGGCCCACATCGGCAAGGAACTCACCGAGATGAAGATACCCGAGATCCTACCAATGGTTTTGGCATATTCATCCAGGAGGTTCGATCCCCCAAAAAGAATGCTTCTCCTTTGAATGAAACGTGGAGAGACGCTCGCAGCCGACAAAGGTGACCCTTGTTTGCACATTGGGATCATACAAATATATCCGGCGCTTTTCTTTCCTGGCACGTTGTACTCAACCATTGCGCAATTTGTTTTATCAGCGGCTCTTCCATGACACGTGCTTCGATCGGGCAGCTTTTTACGCAGGCGCAACAGCGGATACATAGTTTTTTGTCCGTCAGCACGGTTGTACCCACCGTAATGGCGCCGGTTGGACAGACAGCGGCACATTCACCGCAAAGAGTACAAAGATCTTCGAGTATTATGGGTGACATCTCCGGCCATGCGCCGTAATCTATATATGGGAAGTTTCCTGGCAACGGTAATGCAGCGGTTGCATCCAGGTTCTGCATCGCTCCCATTTTCTTCCTTATCATTGCACCGAATTCTCTCGCTTGTATCAGATCTTGGGCATCCGGACGTCCAACCGCAATCGGGGTTGCCCTGGTTGAATATGAATGCTCACCAATAAACGCACCTGCAGCAATAGGAATAAAACCGACCTCTTTGACAAGTTCCGAGAGTTCCAAAAGGGCATCTTCGAAGGCACGATTGCCATAAACGACAACGATCACGGCAGGGGTTTTATCAGCCTTGAGCTGTTTCAACCTTTGGGCGGCTATGACGGGAATCCGTCCGCCGTATACCGGTGCGCCGATGATAGCAAAATCATCTTGCTTTATGACGAAATCTTGGGTTTTTGCAGCCGGGAGTGTCAAATCAATTTGTTTGACCACGGCCACCTGGAATCCCTCGATAATACCTTCGAGGATTCTTTTGGTTGTGCCGGTGGGCGAAAAATAAACCATCGTTGCTTTATCGATATTCATCAGCAGCCTCCTTTGCGCATATGTCAGCCCAGGATGGATGGAATATAATCTTTCACTTGATAAGAACTTCCTTTTTGCAAAGAGGAACTCGCGATAAAGTTTACACTAACAGTTAGCAATGCATATAACACCTATGGAATGCTTATTACAAATACTAATTGATTGATTTCATTATTGAAGGGTCCATTTGTTTGTAAGTGCAAGAGGTATCGGAAGGATCCCCAACAGATGATCCGCTTGGGGACCTCCAAGGTGATCAGGCTTTCTCTACAAAAAGGAAGCCCCCTGATTTCCACCACAGAATCAGGGGGCTTGCAGAGGACTACAGATCATATATGGTTTGGCAAGGTAATCGCCTTATTTCAAACTTCTTCTCTTCTATGCCATGCTTCCTGGTATAACCTTCCAACGCTGGTGAATAAGGCCAGGAAGAAAAGACCAAACATGAAGTTGGGAGAGGTGCCCAACACCCCATCCAGCAGATGACCGATATAGAGGAAGGCGAAGGAAGCGATCACGATGGCGAAGCCCCAAGCGCTGAGCATCAGGATTCCGGAGTAGGTTGTCAGTTCGTATCGTTTCATGTTCGGTGTTAGTATCATAGCCATTGCCTCCTTCCTCGGTATTGGCCTTCCTAATTAACCCACCAGGTTCTTCACCATTTCAATCACCGGCGTGGTGAACAGAGAAACCATGACGGCATAGAGTGCAAACGCACCGACCGCCTCTGTGGCGTAAAGCATTTCATACTTCTTTTTCAGGGATACGATGATCAACCCGCCGACGACCATGCAACCGAATTGGAAGTAAGGGAAATTGCTGACTCCCGTTGCGGTGAGTTCGGCAAAGCTGAAAGTGGCGGTGAGAAGAACAACCGCGGCCGCTACTGCGATGGTGGATAATGTCTTTTTCATGGTCTGTGTCCTCCTTTTGTTTTGTTTGACTTATAATAACGCAAGAGCCGTGCCATGCAGGAAATAAGGACCAATAATTTCCATAACTGATTGATTTTATATAACTATGGCAAATCAAGTCCTGTGGAGTAAAATAGGACAGACCGATCGTAACATGAAATTTTGGAATGAAACGTTAAAAATGATTGAATGAAATGTGAATGGCACCCATAAAATCACACCTTTTAAGGTTGCCATGAAACGAAGGAGAGCTCTCTAAGAGATGAGGATGTATTGGACTGATGGAAAAATGCCTGGAGCTATTCGGGAATGCATTCCGATCCAGAAAGTCATAAACGAAATAGTATTTACATGGTTTGGAGATCGTTACATCCCTGATCATCGTCATGGTGGGTGCCTATCTCACAGTTTTGCGCCTAGCCAGCAAGATCGGGTTTGCCCCGCTTCTTTCGCTGTAATGGCTGTTGCTTGCAGCCATGCTGCCATGCTATGTGATGCCCGATGCAAGTGTTGAAGACACGGTGCATTCGCGGGTGCCCTGAATGATGGTACCGCGGAGCATGCATTCCTTGAACAGGCAATCACATCGGAACATTCAAGGGAGATGATATGATGACGGACACAGACGACAAGCAACACCGCGCGATCCTGCAGAGAATTGCCCATCGGGCAATGCTTGACAAAGGACTTATGCCAGATTTTCCGCCCCAGGCGCTCGCCGAACTCGACAGGATCCACGGACCAGCGCCGCGACCGGGGGAATCGACGCGGGATCTCAGGAACCTTCTCTGGTGTTCCATCGACAACGATGATTCACGTGATCTGGACCAGCTTACCGTTGCCGAAGCCATGCCCGATGGGTCCACCAAAGTCCTTGTCGCTATTGCCGACGTCGATGCTATCGTCAAGAAAAAATCGGCGCTTGACAATCATGCACAGCAGAACACCACCTCGGTCTACACCGTTGCCGAAATATTCCCAATGCTGCCCGATAAACTCTCCACGGATCTCACATCCCTCAACCCCGAATCAGACCGCCTGGCCATCGTCATCGAAATGGCTATCACCGGGGATGGATCACTTCGGAGTTCGGACGTTTATCAAGCAATGGTGCTTAATCATGCGAAGCTTGCCTATAACAGTGTTGCCGCCTGGCTGGAGAGTAACGGACCGATGCCACAAGGGATCGCCATGGTCAGCAGTCTCGACGAAAACCTTCGCCTCCAAGATCACGTAGCCCAGAAACTGAAGGCGCTCCGGCACCTGCATGGTGCGCTTCATCTCGAAACTATCGAAGCCTGTCCGGTCTTTGATGGAGATGAACTTAAGGACTTAAAAGCCGACAAAAAGAACAGGGCCAAAGACATTATCGAGGACTTCATGATCGCCGCCAACGGAGTTACCGCACGATACCTCGCATCGAAAAAGTTTTCTTCGCTGCGGCGTGTGGTTCGCACACCCAAACGCTGGGACCGGATAGTCGAGCTTGCCGCCGAGCGGGGCTCAACGTTGCCCAAGGAACCCGACGCAAAGGCCCTGGGGCAATTTCTCGTATCGGCGAAAGAGGCTGATCCTCTCCGCTTTCCCGATCTCTCGCTTAGTGTTGTCAAACTCCTGGGGCCGGGCGAATACGCCGTCGAAGTTCCGGGAGGCAGTGTCGCCGGGCACTTCAGTCTGGCGGTTAAGGACTATACTCACTCCACCGCCCCAAACCGCCGCTACCCCGATCTGATTACCCAGCGGTTGCTGAAAGCCGCCGTGGCGGGAGGTGCACAGCCCTATGAGAACGACGAATTGGCAGTACTCGCCAAGCACTGTACCAAAGAAGAGGACGCAGCAAAAAAAGTGGAACGGCAGGTTACAAAATCCGCCGCCGCCATGCTATTAGAAACAAGGATCGGAGAGCAGTTTGATGCCATCGTCACCGGTGCTGCTGACAAGGGCACGTGGGCCTGTCTTCTGCATCCACCCATTGAAGGAAGGCTGGAGAGCGGTTTTGAAGGCCTGGACGTGGGCCATCGGCTCCGCGTACAACTGGTCCACACGGATGTAGAGCGCGGATATATTGACTTTAAGAGAGTTGTATAAGGAAAAGCATTTCTACCGGAGGAGACCCAAGACTTGGAGAACCTCATCCATAAAGTCAGAATTGAACAACTATTGTATTGCTCGGGGATCATATGGTGAGGGCCTGTGGAAGTGGGTTGACTGGACGCAGAGTGCGAACAACTCCTAAAATGTCTCTTCCAATTAGCGGATAGATATCTTTTGAACCTATTCAGAATAACCACCAAGACAAAAAAGGAGAAAAACAATGGAGTGGGAAAAAGATTACCAGAGCAAGTTGGTATCTGTCCAGGATGCGGCAGCTAAGATCGACTCGGGAGATCGGATCTGGTTTGGAGCCTGCTCGGCGGCGCCAATACAACTGATGGAGGCACTTGCAGATCGTGTAAATGAACTGAAAGACGTTCATGTCATCACAGGTCTAGCGTTACATCCCTTCAAATTCCTGCAATCCCCTGAGTATATTGGGCGAATCAATTATCATACCGTTTTTTACGGGCCCTTTGAACGAGCCTTCTTCAAGGTTGGGAACATCACGATCAACTCCGTTCATTTTTCGCAGATCCATTGGACTTTGCAGAATTATTATAAAGTCAACACACTGATGACCGACATCTCCCCTCCCGATGAAGAGGGATACCTTTACTACGGTCCGATGGGTGTCACCGCTAATGGGGCCGCGGAAGCCGTCGCAAAGAAGATCATCGTCCAAGTAAACAAATATCAGCCCAGGGTAAAGGGTGTCGAACATCGAATTCATGTGAGAGATGTCGATTACATCTGTGAGTTTGATCATCCTCTCCCTCCGCTGCCCCAGGATGCTCCTACTGAGACCGACAACAAGATCGCCGATATCATTGCGCCGCACATCCCAGACGGGGCCACCATTCAGATCGGAATCGGCTCACTATCCAACGCCGTCGGCTTGAAGCTGGAGCACAAGAAGAACCTTTCCGTGCATACGGAGATGTTCACGGACTCAATGCTGGAATTGGTGAAGAAAGGCGTCATCACCGGCAAAATGGTCGCCGGTTTCGGCCTCGGCAGTAATGAACTCTATGGTTTCATCGGGCAAGGCCAGGTGGAGCTCAAACCCCTCCGAATCACCAACGATCCCTATGAAGTCGGCAAGTGCGTCAACTTGATGTCGGTGAATGTCACCCTAATGGTCGATCTGACGGGTCAGGCCTGTTCAGAATCGATTGGATTCTTCCCGTACAGCTCGACGGGGGGCCAGTCGGATTTTGCCCGGGGTGTTGCCCTTTCAAAGGGAGGGAAGGGATTCCTCTGTCTGCCTTCGACGGTCAAAAAGAAGGATGGCAAGGTCCAATCAACGATCACAGCGGTTCTGCCTCCGGGTGCGGTGGTGACGACCCAGCGATCCGACGTCATGTACATCGTCACAGAATACGGCATCGCCGATGTATTCCGCAAACCCATCGTGGACCGGGTCAATGCATTGATTTCCATTGCCCATCCCGATTTCAGGGATGATTTGAGGAAACAAGCCGTGGAGGTGGGGTTGATCCGCATATAGGCATCGGGAGAACGGGATGTTGCTAAATATTTTTGCGAGGGCTATCCGTAGCCCAACTCCACCAGTCTCTCATCGCTGATCCCGATAAAGTGTGCAACTTCGTGGACTACTGTAATTTCAATTTGATCCTCAAGTTCCTCGATGGTCTTGCACGCCAGTTCAAGCGGTTCCTGGAAAATGAGGATCTTGTCCGGATATAGTGGAGGGAATGTAACGGAACGTTCCTGAAGGGGGTTCCCCCGGTAAAGACCGAAGAGTTATACACCAGATTTTAAGCCCACTTCATGTATCAATTCGTGTGACGGTTGCTTCTGAACGGATATAATGACATTCTTGATGTGCTGACGTATTTCATGTGGAATACGTCGGATCGCCCTCTTGACAACACTATCAAATTCCTGAACACTCAGCTTCATAATAACCCGGAAGAGATATACCCCTTCTTCCAATACTGATTATTTTAGATGATCTGCATTGACAATGAAATTGAAATTTTATGAAGAGCAGCAACCCAAAAAGAATTTACATCCGAATGGCAGGCGGGGAAGTGTGCAATGGCTTACTTGACTCAATTACATCCCGAAGCCATGTTAGATTACAAACTATCCAATATATACCATGATGAACTTTCAGCAAATGGCGAAGCAGCATGGGAGGAAGTACCTCCCCGCGAGAAGGAGGGGAAGTTTGAGGAGGAGACGAAATGGGCAGCGCAGTATGCGCGCCGGGAACTCGCAGCCCTAGTGTCGAGAGGGGCACAGCTCCAAGCGGCGAGGGATACCGGCGCATGATCGAGTTGTCCGCTGCCGGGCGCGTCGGCACCCCGGATGAGGTGGGGGTCGTTGGCGCCCTCCTGATGAGGCCGGACGGCGCGTTCATCACCGGCAGCGACTTCCTCATGGATGGCGGAGTCACGGCTGCCTACTGGTACGGCGAACACGCTCCGAAGTGATTGAAGGGCTTGCGCTTCTGGCCAAAGCCGGACGTCAATGAGTTGATCAAAGTTAACGCGCTGAGCACTATTCAACGGTCGGTGATACAAGGTGTCCGGCACCAGCAGACGCGGCGGTAGGCCTAACAATTCATTCAAGCCGACGCCACTTCGCGGCTCGGCTTAATGCAGGCGATACTCTCTTTCAATTGGTAATCTTCAGTTATTCCCATTGTGTGAATCTATTGACTTGGAGGAGTAAGAGGTAATGCGACCTGGTCCCCGACATTCTACTTTCCCCTGCCACATGAGGTTGCCCCCTTGTGGGCCCCCAACACCACCCCATCAACCCGATTTTGGGCCCCTACCCCCTTCGTAGAAAGCATTCTTTTTTGTTCTGGAATTTGTTCAAAATGATGTAACCAAAATGTAACTATGGTAACCGGAAATAAACCAACTTAATCCAACAAAAACCAAAATAGCCGTTGTAAGTGTATGATATGTAAGCTATTAAAATTGGTGAGAAATCATCTGATTTGTATTATCGACTGAAAATCCGAGTGTCGGCAATTCAATATAAAATGTTTGAATAACTGAAGATGGCGGGATGAAAGTAAGGATGTTTATTAAGAACTGCCTTTGCCGTTTATTCAAGGAAAGCCCTTGAAAAGGGGCGTATGGGGAGTATAATAAATATAGATATTTACAGAATCGAGGAAAGAGGTGAAACATGATGAAGAAAGTTGCCTGCGCGATTTGTATTCTCGCAATGATCATCTTTCTCATAAACCCATTGTTTAGTAATGCAGGAGGTCCTCCCCCAGGGCCGCCTCCAGGAGGGGGCGGCCATTGGGGAGGTGGCCATTGGGGAGGTGGCTATGGTTGGTGGTGGGTGCCTTGGGCACTAATACTAGGTATCGTAGCTCTATCGTCTCATGATAACGCACCAGCGGTGATCCAAGAGCAGCCTCCAGTTTATTTTCGACCCGCGCCATTGGAACTGCCATCGACAGATGAAAAACTCTATATCTATCCCAGCAAAGGCCAGAGCGAAGAACTACAGGCAAAGGATCGTTATGAATGTCATAGCTGGGCTCGAAACCAGACATATTACGACCCGACTCAGCCTCCTGGTGGTATGCCAGAAAACCAGCTGAACCAATTGCGCGCAGGATATCAACGAGCATTGTGCGCCTGTCTTGAAGGTCGCGGATACACCGTGAGGTAACTATTTTTTGAAACCACCGACAGCAGCAACAGACACCCGGATAGAGTATCCGAGTGTCGGCAGTTCAATTCTGCCCTGACCCACCAATAATATGAAGGGGTTAGCTCAAAAGCTAGCCCCTTTTTGTCCATCTGTCCGAGAGTCCGTGTGAGAATCCGTGTGAGAATTTTGCGATGCCTCTTCATAAATTCTCATAGCCTCACGTTCTGATTCGCCAACGGAATGCAAATAGATTTCTGTGGTCTTTCTGTTTTCATGACCAAGAATTCTTTGAATAGCTCCGATATTCACATTCGCATTGTCTAAAACCGAAGCCCCAAAATGCCTGAAAGCATGAAACCTGAAATACTTGACACCGGCCTTCTCGCAGAGAGTGGTCATGATCTTGCTTCGAACCTGATAGGGACCTTCAACCCATCCACCTTTTTTTCTGTCCCAGTAACGGTGCCAAAAAACCCAAGGCTTATCCTTGTCCCTTTTTGTGTATAGATGGAAAAGAACTTCATAGAGTTTATTGGTCATAGGAACCTTTCTCGGCGTTAAATGTCCTCCTCTCTTCTTTCGAGTATAGAGAACAACATAACGCTTTTCAAAATCAACATCCGACCAGGTCAACCTATTTATTTCTCCCATCCTGCCCATGGTCTCCTTCAAGGTCCACAGATATTCTTGGACACCTGGTTCCGCTGCCATGATAACCCGTAATACATCCTCTTTAGAGGGTATGTACTTTAATCCCTTTTCACCAGGGAAAAAAGCGATACCCTCAGTCGGGTCACTCGAAATCCAATGTTTCTGGATGCCAAAATTAAATAAAGTTCTCAGATAGCGGAGATCTTTGTTGGCAGTGTATCCAGATTTCTTCGAACGTTTCAGCATAAAGTCCTGAATCATGTCATTTGTTATTTCGCTGCATTTTGAACCACTCCATTCCATAACCCAATTTCTTGCTAGCGAAACTGTGTCTCTGTAATGACTGGCCGAGTTATATGCCTTTACGTGATCCAGTCTTTTCTCTACTAATCCTGTAAAGTCCATGTCTATCGGTTCCGTCGCTTTCGGCCTGGGGTTTTTTATATCCTCCTTTCTTTTCGCTTCGGCCTGCATTGCTTCGCCCTTCGTTTTGAACCAAGTTCCTGTGTACCTGGTTCCCTTCAGGGTGAAGTCGTACCTCCACCCCTTCCGCTTTACAAAATAAATGCTCATAAAGATCCTCCTTGCTTGGAAAGAAAAGAGAACCCCCGAGCTTCCTGCCGCCCAGTATCTGCCAATGCTTATAAACCCACGAAGTGCTTTTCCGCAGATACTGTGTGACCTCCTCAATATTACTTGTATAACTTATGTCATTCATAGTCAATAAGATACTGATATCAAAGGCTATTTAGGAAACTCGGTTATAATCTCTAATATATTCGAAATACAAATGGGCTCTCGATTCGAATCATTACTCCTGGATAATTAGCCTTTGATTGCACCTCGCTCAATGATCGCACGTATTTCATGAAATTTCTCATGCAGCAAATTTTTATCATCAGACGACATTTCCTTTAAAAACCGGGACACCTCTTCCTCGAGAGTCGTAAGCTTATTAATAAAACGAGAGAAATATTTTGACAGAGCCCCATCTTGTGTCTGCTTTGAATATTCGAAAATTTCCTTGAGATGGTCCCTCTTCAGTCTGTCTTGAATGGTTTGCGTAGTGATATTGTCGATATCAGGATGATCTTGGTGAGATGCCAAAATGCAGGCGTTTGAATAACTTATTTTGTCATTCTCTATCGCTTGTATAGTTCGACAAGGAAGTTTCAGCAAGCTCAGCCGATTTCTAACGGTACTTAATGAACGCTTTCCAATGAGTTCTTTGATTGCGGTAACCGTTGCCGCATCCTGCGCTGATGGGATCGGCATCCTATCGAAACTGTTAAAGAGGCTAATCATTCCAGTAAGGTCAAGGTCCGGGCGTGACACTTCGAGATAGTTGTATAACGCCCTCGCGAGTTCTATTGGCTTCAGATCCTCACGATCAATGTTGTCAACTAGCTGTATTCTCCGCTCTTGGGGGATTGAAACATTTTCCTTGAGTAATCTTGCCTTGATCGTTTTTCGACCCAATTTGCGACATGCTTCAACTCGACGATGTCCACACACTATTTTATAGCGTTCTTTTACTCTACGTGCCACGATAGGATCTATCACATCGTCCTTTTTGATTGAGTTGACCAACTTCTCTAATGATCGAGTGGGTCGTACTTTTCTAATGGTAGCTTCACTGCTATCTAGTTGGTCTAGAGGAATCTCGATAACGTCGCTAAACAATGAATCATCAACTGGTGAGACGACGGGTTCTAACTTTGTCTTGTCAATCTGTTGTGAAGCTGGAAGGTTGGTTGCATCATTGTTATTACTTTGATCAGCCGGCAAACTGCTCACCTTCTGGCCGATCAGGTTCACAGGCTTCTGCCGCAATAACTTCCTGTTCCTCAAAAGCTCTGGTGTGACTTTCTGCATGTCATGACCTCCATCAAAGTATTGTTGTAATAGAGGTAAGCAACTCCCATGCCGATTTTAATATCCTTTAATATCTATTAGTTACAAAGTATGTTTCTGAATGATATTGATTTGGAAGCGATTTTATAAAAGCTGGAAGTGGTATGGGTGAACTTGGAAGGATTATATTTTATGCTGGAAGGAAAAGAAAAAAGTTATTCGTCCCATCCATCATCGATTTCTGGTTCTGGCAATACATCTAAAGGTGTTTTTATCTCATATTTTATACGTTCAGGATAATCAAAGTGGTATTCTTTTTTAAACTGCTCGGTAGATAAGGACCTGTCTGCGATATGCAACAGTTCACATATCTTTGTTTTTGAACATCCATAATCCTGCTTAAGAATGGCGACCTCGAAGAATCTCAGACGTCTATCTAAAATGTCTTTGTCGCGTCTGTCTATTGCTGCAAAATAATTTCTTAGAAGTTCCCTATGCAATTCGAGTAAATCATCATCTCCATATTCTTTTAAAATATTTTCTACTTCCACCGTGTTTCTTTCTCTTTTTAAAATGTTAAGAGCATTGTAGTCCTCATGTGAAAACCCGTAGTTCGATAATTCGCCGAATTGTTTGTAGTAATGATCTGCTTTTTTATCTATACGATTATCGTTACTTATATTTGTCAAATCTTCTTCAAGCACCTCTAATGCTTCATCCATTAAATTTTCTATATCCTCAATAGATTTACCGATATTCTCCAGAGTATAAATCTTCAACTTTTTGAAGTTATTTTTGATTTTTTTCAGAGCCTTTTTACCTCTATGTATATCACGAATATTTTCCTTAGTTCTGCTCTCGAATATTTCTACTCTCTGCTCAATTTTTTCTAGAATATCTACCCTTTCAAGTGCCACAAAAATATTCTCTAGCTTGTTTCTCTTTATATTTTCTGCTCTCTTTTTAAAAATTTCTATAATTTCATCGAGATCTTTTTTAATTAGAATTTGAAGTTCTCTGACATTACCTGGAAAGTCATAGAAATATAATAGAAACTTTACTCTAGGATCTAATTTTAGGCCTTCCTTGTTTGCATAATGGTTTATCAAGCAGATAAGATCACCAATGTGTTTTGACAGGCTTTGGGTTCGTATCACTTGAGAACTAATCCGATCATATAGGTCAGCCCTAAATTCCCGTTTCTCTATTAAATCTTCTAGATCCTTATTTGTAGCAGCAATGATTTTAACATCTGGATCAGTCACCACATTATTTTCTTCACCGACTCTTGCATATGATTTGTCATTTAAAAACCGTAGAAACTTAGCTTGGTGAAATAGAGAGAGATCTCCTATTTCGTCAAGAAAAACCGTCCCACCTTTAGCATGACCAATTATGCCGATACTTTCCGCAACAGTTGATGCTACATCTGGTCCAATGCCAAAGAAAAGACTTTCAAAAAGTTGCTCAGGAATACCTGCACAGTTAGCTGGAATAAATGGTCCTAGCCTCCGTTCACTCTGAAGATGTATATTGCGAGCAATGTTCTCCTTACCGGAACCTCTCGGACCTAGAATTAATACAGTGTCTTTGTTTTTTGCTGTTTCTTTTATTTTTCCTTCAAGAAATTTAATGTATGCGGAGACTCCGACTATTCGATATTTATCTTCTGTTTTTTTGTCTTCTGCTTTTTTGTCATTCTGATTTGTAGACACAGAGCATTCTCCTAAAATTATTTCAGCTTACTGCCATACAATTTAGGATAGACAATAAAATCTGCAAATTAGTCAAGCGTGAATTGTATCTATGAATCTGACTTGCATAGAAATTGTCAAGACATATGCATAAGCATGGGAAATTAAAAGTAAATATTTAATATTATGTGTGAACTCTTAAATATATTTTCTTAAAAATACTCAGATTTTACCGAAAACCTCAAAATCACTGTCATTTCGCTGTGGTTTCAGAAAATAGCTTGACTGATCCAATATTTGGATATAGTTTCCTTTTAATTTCAACAAGATATTGATAGAGACGGTTCACCCCATTTCTAATAATAGCTGAGAGGGAATGATGGACCAATAATCAAAGCCCCGTCATCGGAAGAAAGCGGGGTTTTGTGTTATGATATAGTAGGTGATTAGTACGGACATATTTATTCACAAATGATTATGTAAAATAAGACCCCCATTTTCATCGGGACAATCTTTTTTAAGCAACATCAAGATAGCACGTTAAGAGTTGCGGCTTAAAACTCATAGACTGCAGCTGCAGGCTTGTGCCATAGCTGAATAGGAAAGAACATTAGAAATTTTTATATCATAATAATGCCGTATATGGATATTTTATTAGTCCAGTAGAAATGGAGACCCTAATGAGTCATAAACTTTCGCTTTCATGGTTGGAAAACTTCCTTGAAGAAGCCTGTGAATCCCTCCGTGGCAATATGGACGCTTCTGAGTTCAAAGAATATGTTATGCATTATATCGCAAAGAAAATATATACTATGTTGGTCTAACAACGAATCTTTTTGGGCGAATTAAATGGCATCTGAAAGATAAACATGCTGGGAAATGGGATAGCTTTGTAATTTTCAGGATCAAGAGAGTAGCCTACTTGAAGGATATCGAAACGTTGATTACACATTTAGTTAAATTACCAGGGAATAAGGTTAAAGGCAAAGTCCCTCCTGATGCGGATATAAATCGAATTCTAAGAATCATTCTTCAAGAACATAGTAAGGAAATGAAAAGTATTACCAAAGCATTGGGCAGATAAGAATCTTTTTGAAACCCGCGGATAAAAGGATACTTATGGTCCGGTTAACGGCATCTGATTTTGTCACATATTTCCGTCCATCAAAATGTGAAAACCGAATATATCTGAGACACATTGGAAAAAAAGAATCAGAACCTAGTCCATATGATCAGGTTCTTTTAAATTTAGGACAAAAACATGAAACAAGACATCTATCTTCATTTACCGACTTTGTAGATATTCGAGAAGGTAGCTTACAGGAACGCGAAGATAAGACAAAGAAAGCGATTGAACACAACTCTCCTGCTATATACCACCCAATTTTAACATCGATTCATAAGTTCGGTGCTAAAGATTATCAGATCATTGGTGAACCAGACTTTTTAGTAAAACAGGATGATAAATATATTATAAGAGATTCAAAGATTTCCCGAAGGATTACAGAGAACGATCATCCAGAAATTTTGAGACAAGTTGAAATTTATGGATGGTTATATGAGCAAAATTTCAAAAAGCCACCTGCATCATTACAGGTTCATTCAGGGACAGGGGAAATAGTTATAGTACCGTATGGTGGAGGAGGTAAGGCCTTAGCCCTTCTAGAACACATTTCAAATCTAAAAACAGCAAAAACAGAAATATATACCCCTGCGGGGTGGAGTAAATGTGGAGGATGTCCTTTTAATTATTATTGCTGGCTAAGAGCTGAGAAAAATAGGGATGTAGCCTTAGTTCCAGATGTTGATCAAAATCTAGTATTAGCGTTGAAAAATAATGGAATAAATTCGATAGGGGATTTACTTCAGAACTATGATGAAGAGACCCTTGCTGAGTTTAAGCGTCCGTGGGGCGAGCGGATGCAAAAGGTCGGTAAGAAGTCTGTATCAATTATGCGAATGGCAAGGGCTATATCTGACGGGAAAGAAATTTTGATTCAATCACCACAAATACCGAGCTATCCTAATTATGTAATGTTTGATCTCGAAGGATTACCACCTCAATTGGATGAACTGGAGAAAATCTATCTCTGGGGAACACAGGTATTTGGTAATCATCCTGGTGATTATATGCCGGCAACAGCTGGTTTTGGGGTAGAAGGTGATAGGGAAGGTTGGATGCAATTTCTGATCAATGCTTCAGCCATTTTTAATGAATATGGGGACATCCCTTTTGTACACTGGCATCATTACGAACGAGTAAAAATTGATCTTTACCTTGAGCGTTATGGAGATCAAAATGAAATAGCACAGCGAGTGAAGTCTAATCTTTTGGACCTGTTACCTATAACCCAGTACTCAGTCGCACTGCCACTTCCAAGCTATAGTCTTAAAGTCGTGGAAAAACATATCAAATTCAAAAGGACTTTAGAAGATGTTGCTGGCAACTGGGCAATGGCAATGTATATTGAGGCCATTGAGACTGAAGACGTGGGGAAAAGAGATGAACTAATGAATCAAATCCTCACTTACAACAAGGAAGACTTGGAAGCCACTTGGGCAGTCTTAGAATGGCTGAAATCTAAAATATCAGATTAATTAGCTAAGAGGGGAAAACGAAATGGCCAGTGTTTTATTTTTACTCGTCGGCATAATTGTTGGAGGAATCGTTGCATGGTTAGTTTCTTTGAATAAATCAAGCAATCAGTTTCAGTCACGCCTTGATGAAGCAGAACGACGTGCCAATAAGGCAGAGGGAAAGGCCGCAGCATTAGAAGGAACCATATCTGAGTTACGATCCGAAAGCCTGAATGCTTCAGAAGATTTCGAAAAACTTCGATCTAAAATGAATGAGGAACACGGAGAAAGAATCAAAGCTGAAACACAACTGAGAGAGACAAATCAGCGGCTTAAAGAGGAAAAGGAACTACTCGAAGAAGCCAAGAATAAACTAACGGATACATTCAAGGCTCTGGCAGGTGATACTTTGGACAAAAGTACGACATCGTTTTTAAAACTTGCCAAGGAAACATTCGACAAAGCTCTTATAGAAGCAAGTGGTGATCTTGGCAAGCGTCAAGAAGCAATTCAAGGCTTAGTGGCACCCATATCAGAATCCCTCAAGCAGTTTGAAGAGCACGTCCGCTCCATCGAAAAGAATAGGCAGGAAGCATATACAGGAGTGACTGAACAATTAAAGTTTCTTTCAACAACTCAGCAGCAGTTGCAGAAGGAAACTGCAAATCTTGTTACAGCCTTGAGAAAGCCCCAAGTACGAGGTCGTTGGGGAGAAATGACATTACGACGCGTCGTTGAAATGGTCGGAATGTCCGAGCACTGTGATTTTTCCGAACAAGTTACATCCTATTCTGAGGAGGGCAAGAAACGTCCCGATCTTATTGTCCACCTGCCGGCTAGCCGAGAGATTGTCGTAGATGCTAAGATTTCCCTAGAAGCTTATTTGGATGCAGTCTCTGCGGATTCTGAGGAAAAGCGAAAGGATGCAATGACTAGACATGCAGCACAGGTCCGGGTTCACATGAATACGCTTGCGGATAAGCGATATTGGGAACAGTTTGCCCAAGCTCCAGACTACGTGGTGATGTTTATACCCGGCGAATCCTTTTTTGCTGCCGCAGTAGACACTGATCAGCAATTGATTGAGGATGGCTTGAGAAAGCGAGTTATCCTTGCCGCCCCAACAACATTTATTGCATTACTTCAAGCTATAGCATACGGATGGAGACAGGAGCAAATTACCAAGAACGCTCAGGACATTAGTGAACTCGGCAAGCAACTATACGAGCGTATGAGAATCTTAGCAGATCACATTTCAGATATTGGTAAAGGTTTGGAAAAAGCAAATGAGGCGTACAATAATGCCGTTGGATCAATAGAATCTAGAGTGCTTCCTGCAGCACGCAGATTCAAAGATTTGGGAGCGACGACGAGCAGCGATGTGGATATTTTATCTCCTGTTGAAATAACACCTCGTGCTCTTACCGCTCCAGAAATATTAGAAAAAGAGAAATGATCAGAATTTGATAATGGGCTTATTTATAGAAATTTGTCAAAATATGCTTCTCAATTTAAGTTGTCTGAAGTAATTGAAAAAGTAGAAGAGTACATTGGATTGATTAATGTTAAGAGCATTCAGTCAATAGCTAAAGAATGAGGTATAATATGGCATCAGAATTCCATTGCCCTTATCGTCATGCGTCACTCCTTCAACAGGCATTGGCGCCTGATAAAATGCGAGTAGCATTCCTAATAGGAGCAGGTTGTCCTAGTGCAGTGCGAATTCGGGATGGATCTAATACAAAACCATTGATTCCAGATATTCTTGGACTGACGGGAGAGGTGGCTAAAGCTATTACAACATCAGGTGGTGACCTGATGAAAAACTTTCAGTTAACTATAAAAAGATTGAATGACATTGGCATTGATAATCCCAATATTGAGGAAATTCTGAGCCACATTCGAACTCTCAAAGAAATAGTAGGAACCAGCATTATAGATGGCTTGTCAAAAACAAACCTAGGTGATCTCGATACTGAAATATGCAAGTTTACAACATCAGTTGTCAGTAAATCGCTTCCTTCCGATGATACTCCATATCATTACCTTGCTGCATGGGTTGGTGGTGTTAAGCGTGCACATCCAATAGAAATATTTACGCCAAATTATGATCTTCTGATTGAACAAGGATTAGAAAATCAGAAAGTTCCATACTTTGATGGATTTGTCGGATCTGATCGTACATTCTTTGATCTAGGCTCTATGGAACAAGATAATTTACCCACCAGGTGGGCTAGATTATGGAAAATACACGGATCAATTAATTGGTGGCGAACTGACGCGGGAAATATCGAGAGACATACGGATTTAAATGACGGATCACAACAAATGATACACCCATCTCACCTCAAATACGATGAAAGTCGTCGTCTGCCATATTTGGCGATGATGGATCGCCTGCGTAGTTTCCTTTTACATGGGCAGGCAGTGTTAGTCACCTGCGGGTACTCGTTTTCGGATCGGCATATCAATGATGTTATCTTGCAAGGACTTTCTGGAAACTCAACAGCAATATGCTTTGGTTTACTATTTGGTGATCGTGTGAAGTATCCCAGTGCAGTTTCTGCCGCACGCTCTCGTGCCAATCTTAATCTTCTTGCTGTGGATGGTGCTGTAATTAATACAATAGAAAGAGATTGGCATTCTGAGGACAAGTCCTCTCATCCTTTATGCGGTGTAGCTGCACAGAGCGGAGAATTAGATGACCGCACTGTATGTCCTAAAGAGCGTTCAAAATTCGTTCTTGGAGATTTCAAGGCTTTTGGACAATTTTTAGCATATCAATTGTCTTTAAGGGTAGACGAAAATGAGGGAAAAGATGCAAAATGATCCGACATTGATTGGAACTGTACAAGATGTAAATGGCGCTACCATTCGTGTGGAATTGACAACCGAAACTGCTACAGGTCTCAGTTTTGTTAATGGTGAAGGGTACCGTATAGGACATGTTGGAAGTTTTGTTAAAATTCCCCTAGGATTCGTCAATCTATACGGTATTGTATCTCAAGTTGGAGCAGGAGCAGCACCTGTTCGAGAAAGTGACCAAAATCCTTATGGTAATCGTTGGTTATTAGTTCAACTAGTGGGTGAAGGAAAGCCGGGAGCTCGCTTTGAGAGGGGAATTTCTCAACATCCCACAATAGACGACAATGTCCACATAGTGACAGAGTCAGATCTACATGCAATTTATGGTTCTGGAGAACCTGATGATTACGCTTCCGTTGGTCATTTAGCGAGCGCAGAGTCAATTCCAGCCTTGGTTGATATTAATAAACTAATAACTCGTCATGCAGCCATTGTAGGTACAACGGGAGCAGGGAAATCTACCGCCGTCGCAGGACTTCTGACTTCACTTTCGGACGTTGATATTTATCCATCTGCACGTATCATAGTTCTAGACATTCATGGAGAATATGCAAGAGCACTTGCGGATCGTAGCACTGTATTTCGTATTGGCGCTAATGAAAGTAAGGGAGAACGTCAATTATATATCCCCTTTTGGGCACTCAACTTTGAGGAATTAATTACGCTCTCATTGAGAAGCCTTGATGGACAGAAAGCTGCAACAGTAGCAGATTTAGTATTAGCTCTGAAGCAAGAGTCCTTGTCCAATTCACCACAAATAGACATTCCTGAAAATATAGTTACGGTTGATACGCCAATCCCATTCTGTATACATAAATTATGGCTCGAGCTTCACATCAAAGAGCATATGACTGTTATACCTAAACCTGGTGGAACTGCCGAAGAACGTGTCCCAGCATATGTATTAGATAAAAAAAATAATCCCTTGCAGATGGGTGATGCAATGTCCGTAACACCACCATTGTTTAGAACTATAAAAACTACAGGACCTCCAGCCGAAAGGGTTCAACATGCTAATGAAGGTATAGGGATACGTCAACAACTGGCTGGTTTGGCGTCCAAACTTCGTGATCCAAGATTTTCTTTTCTATTCCAGCCAGGAGATTGGCTTCCTGATCTTAAAGGAAAGACGGTGAAGGATCTAGATGTTATTCTCCAGGATTGGATTGGTGGGCCTAAGCCAATAACAATCCTAGATTTATCTGGCATACCTTCATCAGTTTTGAATGAATTAACAGGAGCACTACTAAGAATCTTGTATGACGCGCTTTTCTGGGCAAGAAATTTGCCTGAGGGGGGGCGTGAACGACCACTATTAATTGTGCTTGAGGAAGCTCACACATACTTAGGAAAAGAAAATCCAGATGCGGCAATAGGGTCAGCGGCAATTGCAGTAAGAAGGATAGCTAAAGAGGGACGCAAATATGGGGTTGGTCTAATGATTATAAGCCAGAGACCGTCGGAAATAGATCAAACGATACTCACTCAATGCGGCACCATATTTGCGATGCGCCTGGCTAATGACAGAGATCGTGGACAGGTCACGGGTGCAGCTTCGGATAACCTCAAAGGTCTATTCGATATGTTACCTATATTACGTACTGGCGAAGCTATAATCGTAGGAGAAGCTGTAAGCTTGCCAGTACGAACATTAATAGACATACCTGCTAAGAATCGTAGACCAGATAGTGTTGATCCTAAAGTTGTGGTGCGTGGGAGTATTTTAAAGGACGGTTTCGAAGGTCCTGGTGGATGGAATCAAAAGCGAGACAAAGCAGACTATACGATTTTGGTGACACAATGGAGAAAACAAACTCCTCATTACGAACATAAACGTGTCTCAGATCAAAGTAATGAGACTAAAAAAAGGGGGAGAAAGTAAAATGGATTGGATTGAATCACCTGAATCATCAAATATCTCAAGATTTGGTTATGATGAAGGAAATCAAATTCTAGCCGTTGAGTTTAAAAGTGGTACTACTTATGAATACTATGACGTACCAGAGAGTTTATTCGATGAGATGAAAGCTGCCCAATCTAAAGGACAATATCTCGCACAAAGGATTAAGGGCGCATATCGTTATGCTCGTGTCTGAGAAGGTTCTGCGTTATTATTAATTCATGTTTATTAACATCATGAAGGAAAAGGGTTGGTCTCACCGGACCAAGAAAAGGAAATTGGTGACTACCACTGATAGTGACCATGAGTTTCAAGTTTATCAGAATCTAGTGCAAGATCCGGATATAAAGCCATCAATCGGATTTTGTTAGCTGATATCACCTATATCCGGATTATGACCTGTTTCGTTTATCTGGCAGTTCTTTATATTGTCAACAAATACAAATATACGATTTTTGGAAAACACAGTATTTTTTAAGAAAATATTTTAAGGATAATGCGTAGAAAAGTAATAAAATACCATAAAAGCAAAGTATAATAGCGCGTTCGATATATTAACTGTTTTAAGATAATGAATATTCTGGCCTAACCTTTTTGTCAACTGGACGCCTGTAAATCAGCACTGGAGACCAAATAGTTGTTAGGTCGTCTATGGTAATATTATGGACACTTCGGCTCATCTTTATAAATATATTGCTATCCTCCGTTGCCGAACTTGGGGTATGTGGCCAGAGGGAGAACGAATAATCTCGACTGGCCTTCGATATCTTACTAGTCAAAATAAAGACGTATCTCTTGGCTTTAGTATCCATCTTGTTTCATATGAGAGCCGTCCAAGACCTGAGAACGAATTGCCTAACCCTTGTTCGAAGTATGATTCACCCATCGTATGGCAAGGTAAGATGGAGACTGGCTATTGGGTCGGAGATCTTTTACTAAAAGCTCCCGAGGATAAGTTAAAAATCGAATTCGACCACAAAGGCCCTTTTCAAGGAGAAATCGACATCCAGATGCACATGGGTACGACTAGCGAGCTGGAAAATGAACTGCTGATCACATTTTCTAATACCATTTGCCATTCGGTTGTCAGCTTTTTGAATATTACATTAGGGGAGTACTTAGTGCCAGTGACACCGGTCCAAATACGTGCATTACAACCTGGAGGTTCTACGTTTGAAAATAGTGTTCAAATGAAGTGTGTAAGTCGGCCCGTGCTCGAGAAGAAACAACTTGAAGAGTGCCTATCCAACTATATTGCTTATCGACAATCGACCGATAAGGAAGAGGAGCGCACGATGGATACCGCTATGAGGAGATATCTTAGCGCTCAAAATGAAAGAGATGTGGTCGATAAATATTGTGATTTGTGGGAATCATGTGAATTTGTGACTTATAATGTAAAAGCGAAAGGTCAAAAGGTTGGAAGAATCGCTCAGGCATTAGCTAATCACATATCTAAAACAGGCCGCAAAATATCTAAAGCAAATGTAGAAAAACTCTTAGATATAAAAGGTTTGTATAATGTGAGGGGTCAAATTGTCCATAACGCCGTAGACAAACCTGAGTATATAAAAGACAAGATAGCATTATTGAACGAACTGGCATTAGAACTAATACGGTACAAACTTGGTCTGCCCTATCAGGGAAATCAGACAATCGACAAATTTATAATTTAGAGAGGCACTCCATCATGTGAAAACATATTATTTTTTTGAAAATATTTTTAAGACAATGCATATTGTCCAGAATATTCTTTGTAATTTAGTTAATAGCATAATCCAATAAAGGTATTTTATGCGATGATAGTCTTGCACAAAGCTGGAGGAGCAGCTGATTTTACCTTGACTGGTGAAGCATGCTCAAAAGAACATACCCGTAAACTGTGTTTCAATGCGACTCGCCTTCTTCACGCTCGAGGATTGAGGGTTGCTGCAAAATATCTAGAATCAATTCATTTCAATATCATGGATGCCATTAACAATTGCAATGATGAGTTTTGTATACTCTACTCGTCGGTACCGTTGGATACATACGAAGACTTGAGAATTAAAGTGAATGAACAGGAGGGTAAGATTGCATTTTCCCAAATAGCCAGAACATTAGATGAAGTTGGTCAATATGTACGTTTTATTGCCGTAGAGCTTGAAATGACTTCTCCGGGACAAGATAAATTCAATAGAAATGCGGATCGTAGACTCAATCAACAGGAAATAAATAAATTGGTATACGGTTACATAGGCGTTCATGGTGGTTATCTGGGAGATTTTTCATATCGCTCACATCACGAATTCTATATTCAACTCAATCTTGACATCAATCCATATGAGTATGATGGCACAACCCGTCAAAGATTCATAAATATTATTAGGGAAAGCCCCGCAGAGGTGCAGGCAAAAATTCTTAAAGGGATACTAAAACTATATCCTGCTGAAAGTTCAAATAATCGCACAAAGGAACGGTATGACGAGATTATCGGATGGATTACTAGGCTCGAAGGAATCAGTCCTGTGGTTGAACCTTCTCTTAGAATTACTAGCCAAATAGTTGATCGAGCACTCTCGGACGCAGAACAACTTCTGAGAACAACAGGAGCGACCAGCGGTGTAGACCGTATTCATACTGCTTTACATGGATACTTACTTGCTGTCTGTGATGAAGCCAAAACACCATGTAAACCTGATGCAAGTCTGACAGAGGGATTCAAACATTTGAGAGAAAATCATCCCGCATTCAGGATAACAGGATCTCGTGATGAAGAAATCATTCGGATTGTCAGAGCTATCAGCAATATCTTGGATGCCATGAACCCATTACGAAATCGCGCAAGTGTAGCTCATCCAAATGAAGCGCTTTTAGAAGAGCCTGAAGCTATGCTTGTGATCAACTGCGCTCGCACTCTACTCCATTATCTTGATGAAAAGATTCATCAACACCAGAATCCGGGAAATAGTGGACAGTAATTATTTCATAATATGAAAACATTATTTTGAATAAACAAAGGGGACAATAATGGAGAAGATACTTTCAGACCTTATTAGCATCCTTAATCAAAAGTTAGATACTGATGATAAAGCGACTAAGAAGAAGATCAAGTCGATAATTCTTGAAATAGATAAAATGATCTCAAATCTTACCCAAGATAATATAGAAAGAACATATGCCTTAACGGATACTAGTTATAAATTTGAACGAAATATTTATTTTTTAAAAAGGGATATAGAAAAATACGAAAATGTAAAATCTGACCTAAAGAAGGGAATTAATAATTTGAGGAAAGAGAGAAGGAAACTGATAAAACAAAATAAAGGATTGGCAATAGGAAAGGGAATATGGCGGGCAGAATATTTAGACACAATTGACAGCCTTGGCAACATATATGATATTTGTAATAAAAGTTGGTCTTCCGATCTTGATTATATAATGAGGAAAATAAAGACTGTATGTAAAGAATATGTTTCAATTTGTAAAAAATGTAAAGAGCTTAAACAGAATTGCACGTGCACATCATGATGAAATCCAGATCTCAGGGATATTTTTAACTATTTAGTTATCGTTGGCAGAAACCACAATACTATTGTTATTGCGTTTTTTATTTGAGTATGATCAGGCTGTACAACATTGAAAAAGGGGGTGCCAAATGTATGCTATGAATATTGGTGAATGGCCAAAGCGGTGGGCGGATCGTTATCCTGATGAACCTTATATCAAATACGGGGACCTGTCATTAACGAGACGAGACTTCAATTGCCGTGTTAACCGCTTCGCTAATGCCTTTTATGAATCGGGGATCAAAAAGGGTGATCGTGTTGCTGCTCTTATGGGAAACAGCAATGTTTTCCTTGAAATACTCTTTGCACTCTCCAAGATTGGCGGCATCATGGTACCGTTGAATTTCCGTCTAGCAGCGCCGGAGTTGGAGTTCATCCTGCATGATTCCGAACCGGTGATGATGATCTATTCCCCGGAGTTTATACAATTGATGGGCGAGCTGCGCGGGAAAATCCCCTCCATTAAAGAATACATGTGTGAGATGGAGGGAGGTACTGCGGGAGACATGCTCATCGAAAAATGGATTTCATCCAAATCAGACGAAGAGCCGGTTGTAAAAGTTGATGTTACCTTGAATGATCCACATTTCATCATGTACACATCCGGTACCACCGGCAAACCCAAAGGGGCAGTTGTCCTGCAGCAGAATACACAATGGAATGCAATCAATGCCATTCATATATACGGATACGGCATGAATAGTGCAACCGTATCGCTCTGCGCTGCACCGCTCTTTCATATCGGGGCTCTTCATGCATCGGCAACTCCAGGATTGTATGCTGGAGCTAAGACGATCATCCAAAGGTTTTTCAATCCTAATGAAACACTGAAGATTATTGAAACAGAGAAAGTCACTGTCATGTTTGGAATACCGGTAATGTTCCTCTTCATGATGATGGACAAGGACTTCGAAAAAACCGATTTCTCAAGTGTCAATTTCTTCATAGCAGGTGGGTCTCCCTGTCCCACTTCTCTGATTGAATCTTTTCTAAAGAAAGGAGTGACCTTCAATCAAGGCTATGGCATGACCGAAACTGCAACTGCAATTACTGCGCTAAAATCCGTAGACGCGATGAGGAAAGTAGGCTCTTGCGGAAAACCGGTCTTTCATACAGACGTAAGAATTGCGGATCTGTACGGAAAAGACTGTCCCCATGGTGAAATAGGAGAAGTTTTGGTAAAGGGTCCCAATGTCATCCGAGAATACTGGAGAAGACCCAAAGAATCAGCCGAGACCATTACGGACGGGTGGTTAAAATCCGGTGATATGGGGTATTTTGACGATGAGGGTTATTTGTTCCTCGTCGATCGAAAGAAGGACATGTACATAAGTGGTGGTGAAAATGTTTATCCTGCTGAAGTGGAAGATGTGCTGATGAAATACGATAAGGTTGCCGATGCCGGTGTAATAGGAATACCGGATGATAAATGGGGAGAAGTGGGAATGGCGATTGTCGTCAAGAAGCCGGGTACGGAGGTTACGGAGAGAGAAATCATTGATTTTTGCAAGGACAAGCTCGCCAAATATAAAATCCCCAAAAAGGTGGCCTTCACTGACGCACTGCCCAGGACAGCAACAGGTAAAATTCTCAAGAAGACACTCAGGGAACAGTTTCTTTAAAATTGTGACACTATAGGAGGGAGAAGACCACCATGGCAAAATCTGAAAACGCTGGAAAATCCGAGAAGAAAAAACCACAGAAAACAGCAAAAGAAAAGAAGCAGGCAAACGGGAAAAGAAAAAAGGCAGATAGCTGATCAGCCTCTTATCTACCAACTGCTATGTAAAACAATGATTATTCTAACAACTCTAGAGTACAGTGCCTCCTTTTTTTGGTGGAGACTGCATTGAATACCATTCTTATAGCCTGGATCGTACGTCCTTTCTTGCCAATTATTTTTCCAATATCTTCCTTGGCTACTTTTAGCTCGATCACAGAAACGTTCTCCCCTTTTATTTCTGTGACTGTGACCTCCTCTGGTTTATCCACGAGTGCCTTCGCTATGTATATAGTCAAATCCTTCATCCCAACTCGCCAACCTGCCAGAATCTAAAGAAGATACTCGATATAGTCATCCTTGATGAAGTAATTGTTTCCTGAACCAATCAGGTTAGATCATTAAAACTATAATATAAGGAACTGCCAACGAAACTGTATATTAGGCTACGCACTTAAAAGATCACGGTCAAGGATTTTCCGATGACCTGTTTCAACTACTGAGTTGCGAATATGATCTTACACAACCGGACATAGTCCATTTAAGCAAACAAGTTGACTTTATGTAATTCAAGGTAGACAATATTGAGAAATGTAACAGACAACCGCAATGTCATCTGCCTCTCATGCTCCATATAGGGGCTAAGGCGTTACGATAAGAACCTCGTCTTTTACACGGAGACCGGGGTTTTTTCTGGCGAATGAAGTGAAATGTAAAATCAGGCAAAATGAATGGTGATTAAAGCAAAACGGGCAGCTATGTTTGACATGTATCGGAGGTGACATTATGGATAAAAAGAGTTGACGTTCTTTTTTTGGAATATGTACTCATTTCCCACAGAGCAAGGGAATAATTAATGAAAGCAAAAGAAAAAACCGCTGAATCAAGAGAGGAACATGCTAGAATGTAAGAGATTTAACGACATTATCAAGGTTGATGGTCATGCGCATTGAAAGCGGACTACCTGGATAATAGCAAGTTGACTAATCAGTACTTGAGTTTTGGAGGTAGGGGACATGTTTGAAGGGCTTTTTCGACCGCTGCATTTACTAGTGATATTGATTGTTGTACTGATCATCTTTGGACCCGGTAAGCTCCCGGAAGTAGGTTCAGCCATTGGCAAGGCAATCAGAGGGTTCAAGAAATCAATAAGCGATGTTGATACTGCCATAAAAGACGATTCAACTCAAAGCAAACCGGAGAATACCCCAAAAACAGAGGATCACAACTAAAGCATCACCAAAGGGAACCAAACAAAATGAGCATAACCAAAAAAGAACTGACTGATCTGATCTACGACAAAATGGGAATCTCCCAAAATGAATGCTATGAACTAGTTAAAAGATTTTTTGACATTATTAAGGATGAACTGATCCGTGGGGACGATGTTATGATTTCCGGATTTGGCAGGTGGTCTGTAAAAAAGAAGAGAGCACGAAATGGAAGGAATCCTCAAACTGGCAGATCAATAACGATTGGTGCCCGTAAAGTTGTTACCTTTAGAAGTTCTGAGATGCTAAGAAGCAAAATGAACAGTATATATTAAGAAAGCCCCCAAACATTACTTCCTGTATCATTTCTTTTGCGAGATAAGGCATTTATGAAACATTTCTGGTGGAAATAAATGGGTTATTAATAGATAAGTTCACAGTATTGTATCCGGTTGACATAGTTTTGAAAAAGTGGTTTTAATAAACTGTAACATCTTGATACTACGATATCGTAATCTACATGAATTTGCATAATTCGCCTCTCTTCCTCATGTTTCTCTTCATACTAGAATGACAAAAAGTTAAGTCATTAAATCATCAACTATCTCATGCAACCTTTTGAGATAGTGTTTTCAGGAGGGAGCTATGAAGGAACGAAGGCTCGCCAAGCGAGCAAAAACTTCTCTTGAAGCTTACTATTGGGATTCTTCAGCACCTACGCTATTGATCAAAAGAGCAAGGGTTGTCGATCTTTCATTGGGCGGTTGTTGTTTGCTCCTGTCTCAAGAGGAAACATTTAACCTCGGCAATAAGATTAAATTGTCAATCCGATTAGATGACGATAAACGCACCAAGATTGAGAGAGACGCATCGGTTTGCAATATCAAAGGAAATTATGTCAATTGCATATTTGCTCCACGACTCCATGGTTCTGAACCTGAATTAATAGCCTATATTAACGCTCACAGCTGAGTTACATAGTGTATGGATAATTGAGTTTTTGTTCTTGAAGTTCAGACTCATAATGAAACTATCTTTCGCATGGTAGTATATATGTTCAATGATGTAAGTGCGATTTCACATGGACGATAAACGCAGATATCAACGATATGATGTATAGATCGTAATGAAGATATGATGGATGATGCTGAGGTCATAGTTGGAGGCGGATTGGTTCAATAAGTAAACTTCTCACTGAGTGGTTCAAGAGATATTCTCAGATAATTGTAAAGACCCTTTAAATAACCCGGGAGGGAATGAAAAATGGTGATAGATAATGCAAGGGAGTTACGAGTCGCAGCAATACAAATGGAGTCGCAAAACGGACGCATCAAAGCCAATTTGGAACATGCATTGCCATTCGTTGAGGAAGCTTCAAAAAAAGGTGCAGAGCTTATCGTGCTGCCAGAATTTATGCCAACAGGGTACATCTTTACGAAGGCTATATGGGAAGCAGGAGAAACGAGGCATGGTTTGACTGTACAATGGCTTAAGGAGCATTCTAGGCGGTTAGGTGTATATCTAGGAACCAGTTTTCTTGAAGCTGATGGCGATGATTTCTTTAATACATTCGTGCTTGCCACTCCGGATGGGAATGAAGCTGGCCGGGTTCGGAAACAAACCCCTGCAGCCTTTGAGGCTTACTTCACGAAAGGAGACACCGGATCTCATGTTATCAACACTGAATTTGGTAAAATCGGAGTGGGGATATGCTATGAAAACATGCTCTCCTATATGCCACAATTAATGTACGCATATTCCGTTGATATTATGCTCATGCCTCATTCTGCGCCCTCCCCGATGAAGAGCATCTTGACTCCTAAAAAAGCCATTAACGCTTTTCATAGCAACCTCAAGGAACTTGCAACCAAGTATGCAAAGCTGCTTGGTATTCCTGTTATCATGGTAAATAAGAGTGGGAAATGGGAAACACCGCTGCCAGGCATCCCCTTCTTAAAACAAGTTTCTTCCTTTCCAGGTTTTACTGCTATTGCAGACTCGGATGGGAGCCTGAAGGCTCAGCTTGGTAATGAAGAGGCAGTTATCGTGAGGGATGTTGTCTTGGATCCTTCACGTAAAAAGAAGTCAAAGCTTGAGTATCATGGCAGATGGACAGAAGATTTTCCATGGGGAATTAAAATCTGGAGGCAGGTGGAAGCAATGGGTAGGATATGGTATAGTTTGAGCTCTGAACGGAAAAGAAGAGCTAGTGAGATATCTTCTAGGAAATAAGGATCGAATAACACGGAACCAGATTAAATTTATGCCATTTGGGTATCAGAGGTAGGTGGTAAAATCGGAGAGTGGTTATTGCGTGCTTCAATTAGAAATCAATAAACTTTAATGGCCCTGTTTCTGTTTGTTAGTAGAAAGAGGTTGATACTCTAACCACATTTTGACACTATTAACCAAACTGTAAAACCTCAAAAAAATTATATTTCAGCTCATCCCCTTTCTTACAAGAATATAACCAACCCACCAAACTCAACAATAACGTGTGTTATATCAATAACTTAACACTTGACAAATCTGTCATTTTTTGCTATAATTACCTCAAAAATAAGCAAATACCCATTTCACCAATACATCCCTTTTTCATTCCATGTAGCAGCGCATTGTGAACAAACCATCTCCGCTTATACCCTCAATGACCTTTACTTTATACGAACATTAAATCCCGCTCGTACCCCCATTCATATTGAATGATTTAATCATGTCCAATGGGGATATTTGATGGATGATGATTGACGAAAAAACAAAAGCCCAAAGTTAAACGCATCGATCGTGATGGAAACGCTTTCTTGAGTATCGGGACCTTTGAAAAGGAGAAGGATCATTTACACCAGATACGACGACTACCCTATTGAAGGAGGAATACGATGCCGATGAACTACATTGAGATTTCTGGAAGTCCTTACAACCTTGGGTACCAAACAGGCCGTTGGTGGGCCGAATATTTCCTGAGAAACCGGAAGGTGGAAGCCGTGAAGGCTTTCTTACGCTGGTGCAATTACATCGACTATTTCCAGCATAGCTGGGACTCTAAAAATGAGATTCATGCGCCGTTGTTACGGAACACGATGCAGTGGTACCCGGAAATCATAGAAGAAATAGCCGGGATCGAAAAAGGAGTATCCGACGCCTTTCATGACCATAAGACAAAGGTTAACGTTTCATTCCTGGATATGTTTTGTCTCATGCTGGGCGAGACGGACGATGGCGATTATAACTGTTCATCTGCCGTGTTCAGGACGCCTGCAGGTTATCTGTTAGCGCACAATGACGAGTACCTGGCACGTTACCCCGTTCTGGTGGCCAAGGTCGCCATGAAGACGACGGGAAGCGTAAGGCGTTTTATATCGGTTTCTTATCCATTCCAATTGTTGGGCAGCTCTGCAGGGACCAATGGCTTTCTGGCTTTTTCCGGTAATACGATCGGTTGTAAGGCACAAGTGGCGGCATTACGGGCAACATGGGCGTGCAGGGTCCCCCTGGCCATCTTTCCGCGCAAACTCCTGGAGGCAACGTCTATAAAAGAAGTGAAAGATTTGTTCTCAAAACACCACATCACCTTGCCCAGTCATCATTATGTCATCTTTCGTAATCAAGCTTACTCGCTGCAGATCCGCCCATTGTTGCGTCCTTCTTCTGACCCTGGTAATCAAATCAGAGTGATAAAGATCGGCGGGGATGTTCATTGTCACACAAACCACTTCCTTACGGATAAAGGATATGACAAAAAGTGGGCCTACTACAAGCCGGGAGAGCGGGAGAGTCTGAGAAGACACCAATACCTCTCTGATGCGCTCAAGCATCAGGATGTCTGTGACGAACTGCATATTAAGAAGGTCTTCCTCGATATGGCCCAACATTCCAGATATCGCCAACAGACAGCGGCCAGTTTATTCTTTAAAGTGGCGGCCAAACAATCATCACTCGAAGGACACTTCTATTTTGCTTCAGGCTTCAGGAAAAGCGTTTTTATCCATCATGACAGGCATGCTTCGACCGCTCGAAAAGTCAAAACATATAAAAGGAAGACTTATGAAAATGCTACCACATGAACAAAGGAACCGAATCATTGCTGAGGTCTACCGGAAAGACAAACTGATACATACAATTAAGGATTCAGCGGAACTAGGTGAACATTTCCGAAGCAATCTTATGGCACTTGAAGCTATAATGGATTGGATAGATCATACTTATCCAAAGGGGAAGGTCAGGTATTATGGTGAGATATGATATTCACACCTGACAATTTATTAGATTTGGAATCTACTTCATTTCCCTTTTCAGCCAATCCTTTAACTTTCCCCAATACTCCTGCTACTTTCTCATTTTGGGTGGATTCAAACTGCTTCAGACGAATTGTAGCCGCCTCATAGGCCTTCTTGCTCTTTTCAAGCGCCAGCTCATATTCTTTCTTGGTCTTCACTTTTACTTCTTCTGCTATCTGGGCAATATCTTCCCGCGTTTCTTTTCCGCTTTTGGGCGCAAAAAGAATGCCAACGAGGGCGCCGATTGCCCCTCCAATAACTAATCCTTTCACGAAATTATCAAATCGATCTGACATAATATCACCTCTCCCTTGTGGTTTTTGAAAGATTATAATCATTGAACATTTAATGCCAAGATGACACTTATAATGCTAAAATTTTATTGTTGTTCAAAATCTCTTTCTTCCTTGGAATGTTGTTTTTCTAATTCTATCCGTCCATCCAACATTTCAGTTGGAAATGAATAATCAACGAGGATGTAATCCTATTATACACAAAATGACAGAACTCTGACTTACATGTGTTACAAGTATTAGGGGGCAGGTCAATCCCCCCCATCCTTTCTCATAGATAAAGATCCACAACACTTTGCGAATTTTATCAATCAATTTTGATTGGTCGATACTCTTGCTTCCTCCCAATTCATGTTCTTAGTTATTCTTATCTGTAATTCGATATCAAGGTTATCTTTCCTTCCATCCTTTTCATAGCGCACTATAAGCTCATTCTTTCTAAACCCTAAAACTTTATACCACCCCAAGCGATTTCTATAGCGGCCGCCTAATTCGAATTTAATTTGTTCAGTCATAATCTCTCCCTATTCTGATAAATCAGATGATTCTTTTTTATTCTACCTTTCATAGCAGTCTCAATTGATTTCTTAACCTATCCTCTATTATACCCCCTACCTCTGGCTGATCTATCCTTAGGTGGGCGAGCGATATCAACCTTTATACTGCGTCCTTTAAAATCAGCACCATCCAATTTTTTTTTCGCTTCTTCAGCAGTCACTTGATTTGACATTTCGATAAATCCAAATCCTTTGCCTTCGATTATATTCACCTGCTGAACCTCGCCATAAT
>Ga0326728_10005521_pt1 | contig 35319 bp, 29 predicted proteins | sample MB3enrmetagenome_FD_207602 | JGI IMG/M metagenome (GOLD analysis project Ga0326728, IMG submission 207602) | Lab enriched peat soil microbial communities from McLean, Ithaca, NY, United States - MB31MN | ecosystem: Environmental > Terrestrial > Soil > Wetlands > Peat | place: USA: New York...
CCTCGGGCACGATATTGAAAGCGGGCAGCAATCAAACGCTCTCGGTGACCTTCACCCCCACCGATACCACCGACTACGCGACACCCGCGGCGGCTACCTCCAACATCACCGTCAATCAAGCCACGCCCGTCATCGCTTGGACCGCTCCTGCAGCCATCACTTATGGCACCGCGCTCGGTACTACCCAACTGAACGCCACGGCTTCCTTCGCTGGAGTGACCGTCCCAGGAACATTCGTTTACACCCCAGCCTCGGGCACGATATTGAAAGCGGGCAGCAATCAGTCGCTCTCCGTCGCCTTCACCCCCACCGATACCACCGACTACGCGACACCCGCGGCGGCTACCACCACCATCACCGTCAATCAAGCCACGCCCGTCATCGCTTGGACCGCGCCCGCAGCCATCACTTACGGCACCGCGCTCAGTGCAACCCAACTGAACGCAACGGCAGCATTTGCCGGGGCGACGGTCCCAGGAATCTTCACCTACTCGCCGGCTTCTGGAACCATCCTGAAGGCGGGCAGCAATCAGTCGCTTTCGGTGACCTTCACCCCCACCGACACCACCGACTACGCGACACCCGCGGCGGCTACCACCACCATCACCGTCAATCAAGCCACGCCCGTCATCGCTTGGACCGCGCCTGCAGCCATCACCTACGGCACCGCGCTCGGTACTACCCAACTGAACGCCACAGCTTCCTTCGCCGGAGTGGCCGTCCCCGGCACATTCGTTTACACCCCAGCGACGGGCACGATATTGAAGGCGGGCAGCAATCAGTCGCTTTCCGTCGCCTTCACCCCCACCGACACCACCGACTACGCGACACCCGCGGCGGCTACCACCACCATCACCGTTAATCAGGCCACACCGGTCATCGCTTGGACCGCGCCCGCAGCCATTACCTACGGCACCGCGCTCAGCGTTACCCAACTGAATGCCTCAGCTTCCTTCGCCGGAGTGGCCGTCCCCGGCACATTCGTTTACACCCCAGCGTCGGGCACGGTATTGAAGGCGGGCAGCAATCAGTCGCTTTCAGTAACCTTCACCCCCACCGACACCACCGACTACGCGACACCCGCGGCGGCTACCACCACCATCACCGTCAATCAGGCCACGCCCGTCATCGCCTGGACCACGCCCACAGCCATCCCCTACGGCACCGCGCTCAGCGCCACCCAACTGAACGCCACGGCTTCGTTTGCCGGAACAGCCGTTGTGGGAGTCTTTACTTACACTCCGCCCTCGGGAACAGTGCTGGCAGTTGGTTCGCAAAAGCTGTCGGTCTCCTTCGCGCCCACCGATGCCACGGACTTTGCCACGGCAACCGCGAGCGTATCCCTGACCGTCAATCCGGCCCCGGTGACGCCTTCGGTTACTTTGACCTCGAATTCCAACCCGGTGCTCGTCGGCAATTCCGTTCAGTTCACCGCGACGCTCACCTTCTCCAGCTCTAACACCCCGACTGGCACCGTCGCCTTCCTGGACGGCACCACGACGCTGGGAACAGGAGCCATCGCCAAGGGCGTTGCCACCTACACCACTTCTTCGCTGGCGGCCGGCACTCATTCCATCACCGCCGTCTACAGCGGCGACAGCAACTTCACTACAGCGACCAGCACGGCATTGTCGCAAGCGGTGGTCGCCATCACCATCGGCAATCCGGCTCCGGGCACCGGCAGCACCGGCACCGGCAGCGGCGCAACCCAGACGGTTGCCCCTGGAGGAACGGCAGTCTACTCGCTGCCCATTTTGCCCAGCAGCGGTTCCAGCTTCCCGGCGGCTCTGACTCTGACTGTCTCCGGGCTGCCCACCGGCGCCACCGCCACGGTGACTCCTTCGGCGTGGGTGGCAAGCACCACCACCAGCGACTCCTGGACGTTGGCGGCCAACACCGCGCTGAGCGGCAATACATTGCTGTCGATCCAGTTGCCCTATACCACTGCCGCCGCGCAACCGGGCAGCGGAATGGGCGGCAGGCTGGCGGCGCGCATGGCGCCTTTGACTCTGGCGCTGCTGCTGCTTCCCTTTGCCGGCAAGTTGCGCCGCGCCGGCAAGCGCATGGGCCGAACCATCTCCCTGTTGCTGCTTCTGGTTGCCGGCATGGCCGCCATGACCGGACTGACAGGATGCGGCTCCAACAGCGGTTTCTTCTCACAACCTAAGCAGAACTATTCGGTGACAGTGACCGTGAGTGCGGGCACCCAGTCGCAATCCTCCACCCTCTCGCTCACCGTCCAGTAACAAGGAGAACTTGAGATGCGTATTTCTATCCGCGGAAAGGTGCTCCTCGTGGGCGCTTGCTTGATGACCGGACTCGCCGCCTGGGGACAGGCTCAGAGTCCACAGCACTCCCAGGCGGTCTCCTTCGATCTGGCCGCCACCTATTCGGTGGAACGGGCGCAGCAAGCGCCCGGCATGTGCGGCTGCTTCTGGTTCAAAGGCGGCGGCATGGACGTAACGGCGAACTTCTGGAAGGGCTTGGGAGTGACGCTGGCGGTGAGCGGAGAACAAGCTTCGGCGGCCACCGCCGGCGCCGACCTCAACAATGTTCGCGCCCTGATTGGCCCCCGCTATAATGCGCGCCTTGTCCGCGTAGGGGCGCGCCGCATTCCGGTGCGCCTCTTCGGCGAGGCGCTCTTTGGCCGGGTCTTTGCCTTCAACAGCATCTTCCCCATACCTGGCGGAGTCCTCTCCAGCAAAGACGCCACGGCCGTGCAAACCGGCGGCGGCCTGAACATTCAGTTAAGCAAGCACTTCGGTTTGCGCCCGTTGCAGGTCGACTATGTGTATACCAACTTCCCCAATAATGCCTCTAACACCCAGAACGACGTGAGCGTCTCCTGGGGCGCAAGCTATCACTTTGGGAAGTAGGCCATCACCGGCGACAATCGCCGTTCTTCTTAGCTCCAACCATCGGGCTCCCGCGGCTTTCCGCGGGAGCTCTTTTCTTGCCGACGCCTATATCGCTTGCAGAATTCCTTTATCGCCACGCATGGGATTCCAGAGCCGGTCCGCCATCTCCGCTCAACCCTCTATCATCACGGGCGCTGTTGGTGATAATCAGGCCAGACAAGCCTGAGCCGATTTCTATCCCCAGGAGACTTTATCGTCTCGTTGACACCTTGTATCCTGCGTGAAAGCGGCTGTTTCAAGATCGACGAGCTACTCTTTGGGCCGCGGCCAACGGGCCACGACGGTGGTGCCGATGCCGCCGCGGGGACGGAAGACGCCCTTGATCTCGGCCCACACCGGATCGGCGGCCTTGACCACGTCTTCCAGCACCTGGTTGACGATGTTTTCCTGAAATATTCCCAGATTGCGGTAGCAAAAGAGGTATTCTTTCAGGGATTTCAGTTCCAGACACCGTTCCCTGGGCATATAGCGGATGGTGAGCACGCCGAAGTCGGGTAGCCCGGTCTTGGGACAGACCGAGGTCAGCTCCGGATCGTCGATCAGGATCTCGTAGCCAGGAAACTGGTTCTGCCAGGTCTCGATGACGGGAAAAGCAAAATCCAGCCCCGCCTGGGCGTGTTGGTCGGTGTAACGCGCTTCTAAAGCCATGGGAGTATTGTACGGGGCCGGGGATTTGCTGACCAGAGGCCATCCGCGCGCATTTTTATGCGCCCTGCTGCTGGCTCCGGGAGTCTTATATACTGACTCAGGTTAGGTGCATGACAGACGAGCGAAAGCAATCCATCCGGATCTGGTTTTATCGGGGTTCGGCCATCCTGCTGGTTTTGGTCTTTTTCACGGTCCGGGCGCTGACCAAGGACCGTCTAGAGGTGCGTGCGGCCAAAGCCGTGCGCACCGAGCTGATCAATACCGTACCCACCAACGGTAAAGTTGAGCCGGAAGTGAACTACGAGCTGCACAGCCCCCTCGCCACCACCGTCAAGGCGCTCTATGTGCTGCCGGGCGATCAGGTTGCGGCCGGCAAACTGCTCATGGTGCTGGACGACCTGGAGGCCCGGGCCAAGGTGGCTAGCGCCGAAAGCGGCGTCAAGGCAGCCCAGGCGGGGGTCGAAGCGGCCACCCACAACGGCACCCTGCAAGAGCGCCAGCAGGCTGCCGCAGATGTTGCGCGCGCCCGCGGCGAACGCGATCAGGCCCGCCGTGATCTGGATGCGCTCAGCAAGCTGCACGCCAGCGGAGCGGCTTCCGAGAGCGAAGTTGCCGCGGCACGGCAGCGCCTGGATACGGCCGAAGCCGGCCTGCACTCAACTGAAGAGAGCGCCCACAATCGTTACTCCCAGGCAGAGATCGCCCGCGCCCAGGCTTCTCTGACCGAGGCCCAGGCCAATCTGGCCGCCGCCCGCGAGATTCTCGCCCAGACTGCCATTCATGCGCCTGCTGCCGGCACTGTCTACAGCCTCAACGGGGGCCCCACGGAGTTTGTCGAACAAGGCAAGTTGTTGGCACAGGTAGCGGATCTTCACCATATGCGGGTTCATGCCTACTTCGACGAGCCGGAGATTGGGCGGTTGGCGGTGGGGCAGAAGATTCAGATCAAGTGGGATGCCAAGCCGGGCCGCATCTGGAACGGCCACATTGTGCGCATACCGGTTTCGGTCATCACCTATGGAACCCGCAATGTGGGCGAGGTGCTGGTAGAGATCGACGATGCCGACGGCACGCTCTTGCCTGACACCAATGTAACTGTCACCGTAACCACCTCGACCGAACCCAATACTCTGACCGTGCCCCGCGAGGCTCTCTACTCCGAGGCAGGCAAGTATTTCGTCTACAAAATCGTCGGCAAGCAGCTCCAACGTACACCGGTCACCATCGGCACCAGCAATCTGACCCAGGTGGCCATTTCCTCGGGACTGAATGAAGGGGATGCGGTCTCGACCGGCACCGCCAATGGGTCGCCACTTCAGGAGGGCGTACCCATCAAGGTTGTGCCGTGAGAAGACTGTTGGCAGTTGTCCTGACAGTGGCCGCGGCGCTGACGGCGTCGTTGCGGAATTCTGCCCAGGAGCCGAAAGTGGCTTTGCTCCAAGCCCGTGCGGCTCTGCAGTCCGGCGAGGCCGACCGAGCGTTGGCGCTGCTGGCACCGCTGACTGCCGCATCGGGGCGTTCTGTTCAGCCCGCCGAACTGGCCGAGGCGCACAACATCGCCTGCCGGGTACGATTCACCTTGCAGCAGTGGGATCGCGCCGCTGGCGAGTGCGAACTGGCTGTGCGGGGCGCGAGCAACAACTCCGACTATCATCTCTGGCTGGGGCGTGCACTGGGAGAAAAGGCTGCGCGGGCGTCCTTTCTGAGCGCCTACTCGCTGGCCAAGCGAGTGCGCGCGGAGTTCGAAGAGGCAGTGCGATTGGATCCGCGCAATGCCGAAGCGCTGGCCGACCTGGGCGACTACTACTATCAGGCGCCTGGCATCGTGGGCGGCGGCACCAGCAAGGCGGAGGGCGTGGCGGCGCAGTTGGACCGGCTCGATCCGGTCCGCGCCAGTGAGTTGCGCGCCAAGATCGCCGAAGAACACAAGGACTACGGCACGGCGGAGCGCGACATCAAACTGGCAGTCGCGGCCGGCGCTCATCCCGCCTTGCAGTGGATCGGCTTGGCCAGCTTCTATCGCCGCCGCGAACGCTGGGCGGAGATGGAGTCGGCGGTGCAAAGCGCAGCCCATGCCGCCGAGCACGACAAGAAGGCCGCGGGGGCGCTGTTTGGCGGCGCCACGCTGCTCATCCGCACTGGCCGCAATGCCGCGCTGGCGGCCAGGATGCTGGAAGACTACCTGGCGGCTCCGCTCAAGAGCGAAGATGCGCCGGCCTTCACCGCCCACCTGGAACTGGCGCGATTGAAGGAGCAACTCGGCGACCCCGCGGCGGCACAGCGGGAGCGGGCCGCCGCGCAGGCTTTGGCGCACGATTACAAGCTGGGACAGGATTCCAGGCATTGATGGGACATTTATCCGTGAAAACAGGACTCAATTCGCGCCGCCTCTGCCGCCTCCTGGCGGCCACGGCGCTGCTCTGTGCGCCCTCTCTCATGGCGGCACAGGTCTCGCTAGCCACGGTGGTCGATCTGGCCCAAAGGGATTCCGATGCGGTCAAGATGGCCCAGGCGGATCTGCAAAAGGCCAATTCCCTGCTGCTTCAGGCGAAGGATGTGTACGTGCCCAGCCTCTCGGTCGGTTCGACGGTAGGTTACTCGGTGGGCTTTCCTACCGGCCAGCCCTCCATTGCCAATGCCGCAATGCAATCGCTGGTGTTGAGCTTTCCCCAGCGGCAGTACATTCGCGCCGCCTGCTCCGGAGTCCAGGCGGCCACCTTGGCGCTCAAAGAGGCGCGAGAGCAGGTTGCGCTGGAGACCGCGACCGCCTATATCGAGCTGGAGACGGTCAACCGAGAGCTAGAGGCAGCCCATCAGCAGGAAGTCATGACCAGCCGACTGGTGGAGATTGCCCAGCAGCGCAGCGAGGCTGGCGTCGATCCGCTCAGCGATCTTTTGCAGGCGCAGTTGACCGCGGCGCAGATCAAACTCAAACGGATTCATCTGGAGACCCGCGCCGCCACCCTGGCCAAGCAACTGGCCGCGCTCACCGGTCTGCCCGCCGGCTCCATCGCTCCCGACCGCGCCAGCATTCCCGAGATCCCCGCCATCAAGGCCGACACCGCGGCTCGTTCCACGGCCGGCTTGCAGGCCGCCGGCTTGCAAGCCCAGGCCAAGCAGTTCCAGGCACTTGGCGACCGCTTGCAAGGACTGGTTCCGCAGATCGGCTTTGGCGCCCAGTACAACCTCGACTCGAATGCGTTGAACGACTACACCACCTTCTATAAGAACTTCACTCCCAACAACTTCAGCTTCGGTTTCTCGATTCAGATTCCGCTCTTCGACCTCAGCCATCACGCCAAGATGCGGGAGTCGGAGGCGGATGCGCTGCGCGCCAGGATCGAAGCCGAACAGGCGCAGCGGCAAAATGAGGTGCAGATCGCCTCGCTAACCGGAAGCCTGCGAGAACTGGATGCGCTGGCCGAGATCGCCAGCCTGAAACAGCAGATTGCCGCCCAGCAGATCGCCGCCGTCGAGGCGCAACTGGAATCGGGCAACGGCAGCAGCGGTCCCGCCGCCACGCAACAACTCTCCCCCAAAGCCGAGCAACTGGCGCGCATCGACGAACGGCAGAAGTTTGCCGAAGCCCTCGACGCCGGACTCGATCTGAGCAAGACCCGCCTCAACCTGCTGCGTGCCCTGGGCCATATGGAAGACTGGCTGCTCCAACTGCACGCCGCCAGCAAGTAGCAGGAAAGTTCAACAGTTCGGGCGAAAAATCGCCGGAATGGTAAAATGGTAGAGATGCCTATGCCTCTGAAAACGCTTTTTCTGAACCCTCCCTCGTTCGAGAATTTTGACGGCGGCGCCAGTTCCCGCTGGCCGGCTACGCGCGAGATCGAGTCGTACTGGTACCCGGTGTGGCTGACCTATCCGGCCGGGCTGCTGGAGGGCTCCCGGGTGCTCGACGCCTCCCCGCACCATGTTTCCGCAGATGAGACCATCCGCATTTGCAAGGACTACGAGTTCCTCGTGCTGTTTACCTCGACCATGGGCTGGGAGAGCGATCAGCGCCTGGCCGAGGCCATCAAGGCCGCCCATCCGGCGCTCAAGATCGCCTTTGTCGGCCCGCCCGTGACCACCGACCCGGAGCGAGCCCTCAACGAGTGTGCGGCGCTGGACTTCATCTGCCGCCGCGAGTTCGACTTTTCCGTCGTCGAGTACGCCCAGGGCAAGCCGCTCCCCGAGATCCTGGGCATCAGCTACCGGCAAGACGGCAAGATCGTCCACAACGCCGATCGCCCGCAGATAGAGAACCTGGACGCCATGCCCTGGGCCACCAAGGTCTACAAACGCGATCTCGACGTGACCCGCTATAGCGTGCCCTTCCTGCTGCATCCCTTCGTCGCCCTCTACAGCTCGCGTGGTTGCCCGGCGCAGTGCACCTTCTGCCTGTGGCCGCAAACCCTCAGCGGACACGCCTGGCGTAAGCGCTCCACCGACGATGTGGCCGCGGAGATGGCTTGGGCCAAAGAGAACTTTCCCGAGGTCAAGGAGTTCTTCTTCGACGACGACACTTTCAATATCCAAAAGGCGCGCACCATCGAGCTCTGTTCCAAGCTCAAGCCGCTGGGCCTGACCTGGAGCTGCACCTCGCGCGTCACCACCGACCGCGAAACCCTCAAAGCCATGAAGGAAGCCGGCTGCCGCCTGCTCATCGTGGGCTTCGAGAGCGGCGATCCGCAGATCCTCAAGAACATCAAGAAAGGCGCCACCGTCGAACGCGCGCGGGACTTTGCCAAGGACTGCCACGATCTCGGCCTGAGCGTGCACGCGGACTTCGTGCTGGGCCTGCCCGGCGAGACCAAGGAGTCGATCCGCAATACCATCGAGTTCGCCAAAAAGCTCGATTGCGAAACCATCCAGGTCTCCATCGCCCACGCCCTGCCCGGCACCGAGCTGTACGACTACGTCAAGGCCAACGGCTTCATGGTGAATGCCACGGCGATGGCCGATGAGGGCGGCCACCAGATGGCGCACATCGAATATCCCGGCCTGCCTGCCGATTACGTGATGGAGATGGTGCACCGCTTCTACGACGAGTATTACTTCCGCCCCAAGGCCGCCTTCCGCGTAGTCTGGAAGGCCATCGTCAATCGCGATGTGCCGCGTCTCTACGAGGAGGCCAAGTCCTTCCTCAAACTGCGCGCGCAGCGCAACAAGGCGGTCAAGGAAACGCGCAGCAAGCAAGCCACCGCCAACGTCTAGCCCGTTCACATCCGAATCGCAGGCATGGAGGGCGGCGCATCGCCCTCCATTGTCGTTTTCGATCTGATAACCATACCGTCATCCCGCGTGTTCCATGAATCTCCGGTTCACCGATAAGGATGAGAACCACGGTTTGTACCACCTGCGATTTGTCATCCTGAGCGAGTGGAGAGAGTCGAAGGACCTGCTTCTCCGCTCACCCGGCAATGGAATCAGAAGGCCCCTATGGCGCATCATCGACTCTCCCTGCATCAATACCTTATCTTGGCCTTCGTCTCGGTCAGCGCGCCGCTGGGCGATGCTTGCCTCTCGCGGGGCATGACCCATCTGCCGCCCATCGGCCTGGCCCATCCGATGGCGCTGATCGCCGCCGTCTTCACTCCTTGGATCGCGCTGGGCATCGCTCTGCTGATCGGCTTCTTTGCCAGCTATCTGACCGCGCTCTCCTGGGCCGACCTCACCTATGTGCTGCCCGCCACGGCCTTCGGCAACATGATCGTGGAGTTGCTGGCGCGCTTTGCACTGCATGAGGCCATTAGTTGGCAGCGCTGGCTGGGCGTGGTGCTCATTACCGTGGGCGTGGGTTTTGTCGCCCACGGACCATCCTTGACGGAAAGACCGCCGGCGCTGGAGGCGAGTTCCATCGATCCTCAATTGCAGCCGACCTCTTTCGCCGCAAGCCTGGAAGCCGCCACTCAACTTGAAGAGGAGACCGCGCCATGATCAACTCCGCTCCCACCCCCGGCTTGTGGGCCGCCACCGCCATGATTGCGGCCATCGTGCTAGCCTCTTCCACCGGCGAAGTGCTCACCGCCGCGGCCATGCAGTCCATTGGCGACCTGGACGAGATTCGCGCCCACAGCGGCATGAAGGGCGCCATCCGCGCCGTGGTCACCTGCCCGCTCTTCTTTGCCGGAGTCGGCTTTCTGGCCCTGGCCTTCTTCGCTTTGCTCTTCGCCTTGAACCACATGAACCTGAGCCTGGTGGCGCCCGCTTCGGCCTCGCTGACGCTGGTGGTCAACGCCATCCTGGCCAAGTTCTTCCTCCACGAGAACGTGGACAAGCGCCGCTGGACAGCCGCCATTCTGGTCTGCATCGGCGTCTATTTTCTGGCCCATTGAAGACGGCGGGAACAGAGCGTCGATCCCCTTGGCGTTCTGTTCCCGCCCCCTCTCTCGACACCTCCGAAGTTACTGTTTGAGATAGACTGCGGTCGATTTCTCCGACTCCTTGCCTGGACTCCAGTCGACCTCCGTCATGGTCTTGCCATCGCTGGAAAGGGTCTGGATAGCCACAGAGATGGGCTTGCCTGACATCTTGACTGTATAGGTCAGCTTTTTGTCGGCGAGCATCTTGATAGAGATCGTAAGTCCTTCGGGAACCGTAGGGCCCGCAATGGGCAGATCCGATCCATCCGACTTTCCTTTCACCGTCTCCTTGTACTCCGGAATCTCCCAGCGCAGGACGCCCTCGGCGGGAGCGGCAACAAGGAAGGTATTTGGAGCCGAGATATTCACTTTGCTGGATTTCCACTTGCCGATCAAGCCCTGGCCCTTGCCTACCCGGTTATAGACTTCCTCATCGTGAAAGCTGGATCCGTCGGGCTTGGTTCCCGTCTCGGTGATAGTGAGGGTCTTGCCGTCGGCGGAGAGCTGGCGATGAACATTGTCGACTATGGTTCCCTTGAGCTTTACTACCGTATCCCAAGAATTGTTTCCGCCGGCTGTCCAGATGTCCGTATAGCCCAGCGGAGTGGGATACTCCTTGCCATCGATGCCGAAATCGTAGCTGATGGCGCTGCCGTCGGAGAAGTGGAAAAGACCTTTCTCCGCTTGGGTGTAAGTGAATGTGTCGCCGGTGAAATTGCTCTTGGCAAGATCGAGTTTCCAGGTTCCCACCCAGGGATTGTCTGCCGCATATACCGACAGCGCGGGCAGAACAAGCAGAGCGGACGCAAGTAATAGCTTCCTCATGGTCAGCCTCCGAGAGAATGTTCTTCTGGGGGCAGCGGCGCTTCGCGGAAGGGAGGTTCGCCGATTCCTTCCAGGCGCCGAAGAGATAGGAGGGTGGTGGCCTGGCGTGGAAGGGAGAAATAGGAGTTATCCTGGAAACGTCCACTGCTCAGTTTCTCGCAAAATACGCGCCGCACAAGCATCTGTCAAGTGAATTTCCCGGCAATCTGCGGTGAGCATCTCCGACAAAATCAACCCAGAAACCGCATCAAGCCTTTCGGCCTCAGATCCGCCTCGAAGCAGTGCAGCGGATTGCCCGCTTCCCGCGCCAGCGTTTCCGCGGCCAGATGGCCCGAGCGCGCTGCGCTCTCCATGGTCGAGGGCCAGTCGGTTGCACACCAGTCGCCGGCCAGAAAGCAATTCGGCCACGGCGCCGTCGCCATTGGTCTGGCGCTATCGATTCCCGGAGAAACGCCAAAGGTGGCGCGCACTTCCTTGACCAACGCCGCTTTCTCCAGCTTCGCTTCTTTCACCCTGGGAAAGAACTCCTCCAACTCGCCCAGCGCCAACGCAATCGCATCTTCGCGTTTCAACGCGGCGAAGGAGCGCGTCGCACTGACAACCAACTCCAGGTAGTGGCCGCCGCGCTCCGTCTGCAAGCGCGACTGGTTGTACATCCAATGCACCTCGCGGTCCAGCAGCACGGCGTGTTCGAGATCGGTAATTTCACGATCGAACCACAGATGTACGCTGCAAATCGGCCAGTGCTCGTGACGCTCGATCTGGCAAGCCAGATCGTCTGCACCGTCGGCCAGCGGCATCTCCGGCAGCAGCTTGCCCATCGCCTCGAACGGCAGCGCGAGGAGCAAGAATTCCGCCACCTGCTCTTTGCCGTGAGTGTGGATGGTCCACTGTCGGCGCGTCGAGTCCCACACCGCACCGTCTACGTGCGTATTCAGATGCACGTTGCCGCCGCGCTCTTCAAGAAAGGCAGAAACCGGTTCGTAGAGCTGACTGAGCGGCACCATGCTCATGCCCATCGCACCGGCTTCGGCGGAGTTAAGAAAGAGTTCGCGAATCACCTTGGCGGCATAGGGCAGCGAGATCGAATCCAGTTCCGCATTCAGCGCGCTGGCGATCACCAGCCGCCAGAAGCGATTCAACGCGCCTTCGGACTGCTGATAGCGGCGCAGCCATGCGCCCAGGCTCTCGGTGGAGTCGCTGGCAACCGGCCGCATCAATGCACTGAACGCGCGCCCCAGCGAAAGCTTGTCTTTGAACGAGAAGGCGGAGGCCGTCAGAAGCCTGGGCAGACCGTGCAATGGTGCGGGTAGCGGCGATGGACCAAGCACGCTGCGCCGTCCGCCCGGCTCAATCATCGTCATCGCGCTGGTCCAATGTATACGGTCCGCGACGCCGAGGCGGCGATAGAAGCCCAGCAGATTGGTACAGCAGCCGAAGAGCGCGTGCTGGCAGTTATCTATGATTTCGTTGACCCCTGGATGTAGGTACGACGAGGCCCGCCCGCCCAGATAGCCGCGCCGTTCGATCAACTGCACACGATACCCAGCCTCGGCCAGCGCACACGCCGCGCTCATGCCGGCCACGCCCGCGCCCACAATGGCAACCGACTTCGACAAGTTGTGGTGTGTACCCATCAAGAGAGTTTTTCCTTTTTGCGAGTGATTGATCCGGCCAGAAAGCAATGCAACAAAAAGGAGTACCCCACCCTCGCCGCGCTGTGGTTCTTGCAGCTAGGGTGAGATGCATCCTGGCAATTCAATGTGGCCGGATCAATAGAAAGCCACAGATACTCTTAGCGCAAAAACAGCCGCGCCCATCCCATGCGCGCCAAACCAATAGCCAGAACGCCCAGTTTGCGCGCCTTGGAAACGCTGAGCCGCGCACTGAAAACATCGTAGTCTACCTGCACGATGCGCTTGAGCAAGCCGTGATAGATGGTGACCAGCACCCACAGCGCGGGCCGGCTTTCGCTGTCGATCAGCGGCAGAAGTTGTTCGGCGGCCTTGTAAAACTCCTCGGCGCGTTCGGCAATCGCCTTCAGGAGCGCACGCTCCTCTGCGCTGGGCGGTGCGCCCGCTTTGCGCTTCAAGAGCGAATCGAGCGAAACATGGTGCGCGGCCAGATCTTCCAGCGGTAGATAGACGCGCTTGCGCTCGGCGTCTTCGGCTACATCGCGCAGAATGTTGGTCAACTGGAAGGCGATGCCGGTCTTCTCGGCCAGCTTTTCGGCGCGGCGGTCGGAATAGCCGAAGATGCGGATGCAGACCAGTCCCACCACCGAAGCCACCAGATAGCAGTAGCGATAAAGATCGGCAAAGGTGGCGTAGGTATCCGGCGCATCGCTCCGGCCCACATCCAGATCCATGGTCACCCCAGCGACCAATTCCTCCAGCAGCAAGAGCGGAATGGAGAAGCGTTCGACGGCATCGCGCACAGCCAGAAAAACACGATCCGAAGAGTCGCCGCCAAGGCAGACGCCACGCCAGTCGGCCAGCCAACTGTCCAGATGGCGGCGGCGTTCCTCGATGGAATGGCTCTCGTCGTCAGCCAGATCGTCGGCCTTGCGCATAAAGGCATAGATGGCGCAGATGGCGTTGCGCCGCGGCTCCGGAAGAGCCACAAAGGAGTAATAGAAATTCTTCGCCTCGCGCTTGCTGATGGCGCGGCACTCGGCATAAGCCGCTTCGAGTTGGTCTGCTGCTGGGATCACCTGGTCTTGCCTCCCAGACGCAGCCCGGTCAGCATCTTGCCGGCCACGGCACGCAGCGCCAGCGCCATCTTGGTTCCCTTGGAGATGGCCGGTCGGGCGCTGAGCACGTCGTAATCGCTTCGCTCCACCGCACGCAGAATCTCCAATCCACCGCGGCTGAAGAGATCCAGATCCAACGCCAGATCGCGATTCACGCGGTCAATCAGCGGCAGGCCCTGCTTGAAAAGAGAGCGCGCATACTCGACCTCGAACTTCATCAACGCACGGAATTCCGGTGTTGCCAAGCCGGCGGCAATGGTCTCATCGCTGACCCCAAAGCGCGCCATATCGTCCTGGGGAATATAGACGCGACCCTTGAGCCAGTCAACGCTTACGTCCTGCCAGAAGTTGGCCAGTTGCAACGCCGCGCAGGTGGCATCGCTGAGACGGAAGTTCTCTTCCCGAACCGCTTCGCCGGCCTCGCCGCAGGCATAGAGCACCAGGCGGCCGACGGGGTTGGCGGAGTAATGACAATAGTCCAGTACCTCCTGCATGGAAGCGAAGCGCACCGTGCTCTGGTCCTGGCGGAAGGCGACCAGCAGATCGGCGAACGGCTCTTTGGGAATCGCGCAGGCGCGGATGGTCTCGCCCAGCGCCACAAACACCGGATGGCGCGCCACGCCCTCATAGCAGGCGTCCAATTCCCTGCCCCACAGATCCAGCAGTGCCAGCGCCGCCGCACGGTCGCCGACCTCGTCGCCCAGATCGTCGGAGACGCGGCAATAGGCGTAAATAGCATGAAAGTGCGGCCGGAGCACTGCGGGTAAAAACCAGGAGGCGACGTGGAAGTTCTCATAGTGCGACTCGGCCAGTTGCCTGCACCAGACCCGCGCCTCGGCCAGCGAGGGCGCAACCTCGGGCATTCTGTAACTGACGGGCAAGGCAGCCCAGCCGCGTTCAAGCAACTCCGCGTTGGGCGTTTCGTTCGAGTTCAGTTCCGCGTGATCCTGTGTCGCCATCGTCATAAAAACCTTAATGAGACTCAGCGGCAAATGTCCGTCCACCAGTCCCTTAGTTCCAAGTCCCTCAGTGCCTGACCCCTGATCCCTATTCCCTGTTCTTATGGCACAATGGCCGTCTTGATCTCGTTGCTGCGCTTCATCAGCTTCTCGAAGACGCGGTTGAGCTCATAGAGATTGGCGTGGCCGGTGATGAAGGCCGCGGCCTGGAAGCGGCCCGAGGCGATCAGATCCAGCGCCATGCGGCAGATTGCGGGGGTGTGATGAAAGGTGGCACGCAGGGTAATGTCGTTATAGTGCAGGCGGTTGGTGTCGAGTGTGACGTGAGTGCCCACCGCGCAGCCGCCAAAAAAATTAACCGTCCCGCCCTTGCGCACCAACTCCACCGCCTCTTGCCAGGCCTCGGGAATACCCACGGCTTCAATGGCGATGTCCACGCCGCGGCTGCCGGGCGTAAGCGCGCGGGTATCGCGGATGGCGGCGCGGATGTTATCCCCCTGCACCACGTGCGCCGCGCCCAACTGGCGAGCCGCCTCCACCTGGCCGGGATGCTTGACGATGGCGATCACCTCGCAGCCGGAGAGCGCGGCCACATGCAGAATCATCAGGCCCAACGGACCTCCGCCGATGACCGCGACGCGATCGCCAGGGTGGGCGTGCGAGTCCTCAAAGCCATGCACGGCGCAGGCCAGCGGTTCAGTCAGCGCGGCGTGCTCCAAAGGCACATGGTCGGGAACATGCAGCGTGTTTTTGGCCACGATGCGCGCCGGTATGCGAATGAACTCGGCATAGGCGCCGTTGTTGAAGAGCAGATCGTCGCAGAGGTTCTCCTGGTTGCGCTGACAGAAGTAGCAGGCGCCGCAGGGCGCGGAGTTGAGCGCAACCACGCGGTCGCCTGCGACAAATCCGCTTACACCCGCGCCCGCCTCGACGACCGTTCCTGCCAGTTCGTGGCCGAAGAGCGCCGGAGGCACGATCATGCGCGCATGGTAGCCGCGGCGAAAGACCTTCAAGTCGGTTCCGCAAGTCAATGCCGCACCCACGCGGACAATCAGTTCGCCCGGCTCGGCCTGGGGCACCGGCACCTGTTCGATGCGAATATCTTCGCGTCCGTGGAGGACCGCGGCTGTCATGGTTGTCGCCATCGCGTCCCTTCTATTCCGTCCCGCCTGCACCGGCCATCGAGTTGCTTGCCGCACCTGCACCCGGGACAGGCTCAATCATAATCTTCATCGAGTCGCCCTGGGGATGGGATGCGATATTTACCCCTTCGACTGCCTCTTCCAGCGGAAAACGATGCGAAATCAACTGGGTAAGGTCGAAGCCCTGGCGATAGCCGTTGAAGACCAAATCGGTAACTTCATCCAGAATGGCGAAGGACGAGGAGTAGGAGCCTAGCAATGTCTTCTCGTCCATGCACACCGCGCCGGGATCGATCACCGCCTCGCCGTGCTGGGTCTGAGCGAAGAGCATCACTTTGCCCCCCGGACGGACAGCGTCCATGGCGGTCTTGATGAGGGCGCTGCCGCCCACGGCCAGGATCGATGCATCGGCGCCGCGGCCCTCCGTAATGGCTTTGACGCGGGCCACCACATCTTCCGTGCGCGCGTCGATGGGCTCATGCAGGCCGAATTTAGCCGCAATCGCGTGCCGCTCGGGATACAGATCGCTGGTCAGCACCCGGGCACCGGTGCGCCGGGCCAAAGCCGCCAGCATCAGTCCGATGGGTCCCTGACCAATCACCAATACCGTCTCGTCGGCTTGCAGATTGAGCAGCTTCACACCCTTCAGCACGGTGTTCACCGGCTCGATGAAGGCCGCCTGCTCGAAGGGAACGCCGTCGGGAATGCGCACCACACCCTGGTTGGCCACGATCCAGTCGCTCACCCGGATGTACTCGGCAAAGCCGCCGCCAGAGGGTTCGTAACCCGCCGTCGAACCCACCTTTTTGTAGGTCAAACACTGCGCATAGGTCTGCTTGCGGCAGTAGTAGCAGACGCCACAGGGAACATGATGGAAGACCATCACCCGCTCACCCAGTTTGAAATTTGAGACGCCTGCGCCTACTCGGACGATGGTTCCCGCCATCTCGTGGCCGAAGATGCGCGGCGCGGAATGCGAACCGAGATGGATCTTCTTCAAATCGGTTCCGCAGATCCCGCAGGTGGCAATCTTGACCAGCAACTCGCCCGCACCGGTCTCCGGAACCGACACCGTCTCCAGGCGCAGATCGTTCACACCGCGATAGACCACGGCGCGCATGGTGAAGGGGATTTCACTCCCCGCGCCGCGGTTCAGATTTGTTTGATTCTCCATTGTGCTGTTTCTATCCCTCTAGGAGCCCAAGTTCGCCAGCATTGCGCGGACAGCATCGGCCATGGCCAACGACGCCCTCTTGCTATTTTCGCCCATCCGCACCAGAGAGGGCCAGCAGGCGGGATGAAGGAGGGCATAAACGACCAATTTGCCCAGCTGCATCTGTCCATCGAGTGAGAGAAAGCGGTTGAAATCGGGCAGGCGGTCGTTGAAACCATCGCTGACGCCTTTGATGCAAATAAAAGGAATTTGACGCATGACGGCCAGGCGGGCGATGGCGGCGGCCTCCATATCGACCAGCGCAGCCTTGTAAGACAATGTAAGACGCCGTTTTTCTCCCTCATCGGCGACCCGGGGACTGGTGATGAGCCAACAATTCTGTTGACCGCCTTCCGCTGCAAAGCGTTCGCCGGCCTTCTGATCGATGACGCCGCAACAGCGATAGGCGCGACCGGGCTCGAAGTCGGCGCGCAAGGCCCCGGCCCAGCCGATGGAGACGACGCTATCGATTTGACCAAAGCTCTCGGCGGCGGCAAAGGCGCGCGTTGCGCGCGCTAGTCCGGCTCCAGCGCAGGCCGCGACGATTTCCTTCTCACCAGACGTATTCCGCCAGAGATGAACCGTTCCACGGCGCTCGAACTGCCAGCCTTTGACCAACGGCTTCAACTCGCCCGGCAGGGCGGCAACGATGGCGATGCGGCTCATAGTTGCGCTTCACCCATCTCAGCGCTTTTTCGGGATCGATGTTTCAGCACGCTTTCAAGTTGAATCATTATCGCCAACGAGCCTAAAGAGAGAATAAAAGGCGCTGCCCAATGTATCCAACTAGAAGCGCCAGCCAACAGAGTGATAATGATCGAAAGAACTAGCCATAAATGGCTTGCATGATATCTGTTCATGCGTTTCGACCAACCTCTACAACCTATCCAGAGACAGGCTGGAAAATAGATTACTTCCATGAAACTGTGATGAAGATAGTTATCGCAAAATACACTCGTCACGCCGAAGAAGAACAGAGCAGCCAAGATAAGAAAAAAACGCCAAGTATACTTTGGATCGGAATCTTCGATCAATTCAAACATCTTCCTCTCCTTTCCTTATGTTTATCTCTTCGGCGGATACCCCTGCTCCCGCATCCACTCGGTGGCTGGGTAGATGGGTGGGTGATGAATACCGAGGCAAGGGCTACGCGGCTTTGACCAGCGGCTGAATGGAGGGAATCTTCTTCCGCTTGGCTTGCGCAAAATCGTAGTTGGTCTGCATCTCGTACCAGAAGCTGGGACGTGTTCCCAGCGCGGCGGAGAGCCGTATGGACATCTCCGGCGAAACTCCGCCACGGCAGTTGAGCACCTTCGAGAGCGTGGTGCGGGATACCCCAATGTGCTTGGCAACATGGGTGATATTCATGCCTTCCAAATGGTCGCGAAGAATACGGCCAGGATGCGCCGGATCATACATTTCAGTGGGCATTTTCCCTCCTAGTGGTAATCCCTATAGTCCACAAGAATCGCGTCTTCGCCTTCGAACGCGAAGGTCATGCGCCAATTCCCGCTCACCCGGACCGACCAGTGTTTTTCCTTGCCTTGCAGCAAGTGCAGTCTCCACGACGCCGGCGCTGCCATGGCCATTTCATCTTCACCATGTACGAGGTCGAGGACGGTTAGTTGTTCTTCCAACTTGGCGGCATGATGCGGCTGAATTCCAGCTTTGCTGCCAGTCTTGAAAAACTTCTCAAGTCCGGCATGGCGGAAGGACCTTATCATGCGCCAAGTGTAGCGCTACGGTATGCAGTTGTCCACCCAGACTCCATCAAGGTTTTGAGGGCGCGTACCCATGCTCCCGGAACCACTCGATAGCGGCGCGCATGGCGGGGTAGACGGGCGCAATCTTGAAGTCCAGCTCCTGCTGGGCGCGGGCGCTGGAGGCGTACATCTTCTTGCGCCCCATGCGCACCTCTTCCAGGGTGGCGCGGGGCTCTTTTCCTCGAATCCGTCCCGTGATCCACTCCTCGAAGAAGGCATAGGTGGCTGCCACGGCGAAGGGAATCTTCACCGTCGGTGAGGGAATGCCAGTGATGGCCGACATCTTGTCCAGAATCTGCTTCAGGGTCAGGTTCTCGCCGCCCAGAATGTAGCGTCGGCCCGGCGTGCCCTTGGTCAGAGCTGCAACGTGCGCCCGCGCCACCTCGGCCACGTCAACCAGGTTCAGGCCGGTGTCCACATATGCGGGGAATCTGCCGTTCAAAAAGTCCACGAAGATGCGCCCCGTTGGCGTGGGTTTGGAGTCGTTGGGGCCGATGGGAGTGGTGGGGTTCAGAATCATCACTTGCTGACCATGGTCCGCCGCCCGCAGGGCCTCAAGTTCCGCCATGAACTTGGAGCGTTTGTAGTGGCCCACCATGTCGGCGAGCGCGACCGGCGTGTCTTCGTTGATGACGATGCCGTCGGTCCGGAAGTGCATGGTGGCCACGCTCGAGGTGCAGACCACACGACGCACCCTGGCCTCGCGGGCCAGGCGCAGCAACTCGCGCGTGCCGTCCACGTTGGCGCGGTACATGGCCTGCGGATCGGGAATCCACAGGCGGTAGTCGGCGGCCACATGGACCACGGCTTCACAGCCTTCCAACCCGGCGCGCAGCGATTCGGGTTGGGAAAGATCACCGACGTACGTCTCGCCGCCGATGCCTTCCAGATTGGCCAGGTTGCTGGTCTTGCGCACCAGCAGGCGAAGTTCGGCGCCCTCGGCGGCCAGCGCCCGCGCCACGTGATGGCCAACAAATCCTGTCGCGCCGGTGAGAAATATCTTCATGCTTTCACGTTAATTCAGAGAACTTGGATAAGGGAACCTTGGATTACGAATCAAGGAGCAGCTATCGCCGGTGAAGTTATGGAACTGAAGAGTAACGTCATCCATGGCCGGCGCGAGAGCAGAGAGTCAGCACGTTCGTGAAACCGCCATGCCGCCATCCGATCTTCCCGGCTCTCTCTGCTTCCTCTATTCCAGCGCATCTGGCGTCAGGCCGATGTTGGTCTCCCCGGCAGCCTTCTTTTCGTTGTACTTCTTGACCCAGTCTTCCCAGTGCTTGCCGGCGGCACGATCCTTGCCGGTGAACTCCAGGCGGGCGATCTCGGCATAGTATGCCTTGCGCTTTTCCGCAGCGTCGGGAGTGAAATACTGCACCCAGGAGCCGGCCAGCGTGGCGCCGGTGTGACGATTGAAGATGTAGGCCTCGAATCGCTCGCCATTTTTCAGCGTCAGGGTCACATCGCCGCGATAGTCGAAGGCCTTTTCCAATGCCTGGCAAAGTTCGCCTTCCGTAGCCAGTGCGGGAACCCAGCCCTCCAGATTCTCATGGGTGAATCCCGGGGCTATTTCCAGCGCATCCACCTGTTCCCGGCTGTATTTCTGTGTCTCGACGGTCATGCGCGCGTCTCCTCCAGGCTCTGCGCCGGATTTTGTATGAGGTTGGCAATCTGAACCAGTTCTCCGCCGGCCTCGGCCTTGAACTCTTCCAACAACTTCAATGCCTGGGGGTCGCGGTATCTGCTGAAGTTGCCCTTGGCCATCGCCCAGAATCCCTTCAGCGAGGTAAATCCGTCGATCACCGCGCTGGTCTCGTAACCGCAACTGACCATGCAGTTGGCACACTTGGGATTGCCGCTGGAGACGCCGTATTCTTCCCACTTGGTGGTCTCAAGAAGCTCCTGAAAGGTCTCCGCGTAGCCATCCTGGAGCAGATAACAGGGCTTCTGCCAGCCAAAGATGCTATACGCCGGCATTCCCCAGGGAGTGCAATCGTAGTTCCGGTCGCCCGTCAGGAACTCCAGAAATAGCGGCGACATATTGAACTTCCAATTCGGCTTGCGGTTCGACAGGATGGCGCGGAAGAGCTTGCGCACCCGTGCACGGCCCATAAAGTGGGTCTGGTCGGGCGCCTTGTCGTAGCTGTAGCCGGGAGAAAGGACCATGCCCTCAACGCCGATTGCCATGATCTCGTCGAAGTACGCTCGTACGGAATTGGGATCCACACCGTCGAAAAAGGTGGAGTTGGGCGTAACCCGGAAGCCGCGCCGGACTGCCTCCTTGATTCCCTCCACGGCAATGTCGTAGGTGCCTTCACGGCAGACGGCGAAGTCGTGGTGCTCTTTCTGTCCGTCCAGATGCACGCTGAAGGTCAGGTATTTGGAGGGGGTGAACTCCGGCAACCGGCGCTTCAGTTCCAGTGCGTTGGTGCACAGGTAGATGTACTTCTTGCGGGCCACCAGGCCGTTGACGATCTCGACAATATTGGGATGCAAAAGCGGCTCGCCGCCAGGAATCGAGACCATCGGCACACCCGCTTCTTCGACCGCGGCAAAGCACTCGGCGGGGGTAAGCTGACGCTTCAGCACGTGGGGCGGATACTGCACCTTGCCACAGCCGGCGCACGCCAGCGAACAGCGGAAGAGGGGCTCGAGCATCAGCACCAGGGGAAAGCGCTTCTGCCCCGCGAGTCTCTTCTTCCACACATAAGTGGCAACCGTCCACACCTGGGAGATGGGAATAGCCATTCTTGGATAACCTCCGGCGCCGCTGTCAGCGCATTCCGTTTCAGCTTCTAGCTGTTAGCCAAAGACCTAGGTTCTGGCTTCTATATCTCGGGCACAAACCAAAAGCTAGAAGCTGCTTGTCCGTTCCATGGCCCGCTGATAGGCGGTCAAGGCCATCAGCGGGAAGTATTGACGGTAGCCGTGATAGGCCAGGTAAAAGACCCGGGGAAAGCCGGTGCCGGTGATGATGCTCTGGCGGGTGGCACCCTCGCCCATGGACTCATCCCAACCGCCCTCGGACTGTTGATGCGTGAGCAGCCAGCGTATGCCCTTGGCGATGGAGTCGGAGCGGTCGTCGCCGGCCGAGAGCAAACCCATCAGCGCCCAGGCCGTCTGCGAGGGCGTGCTCGGCCCTTCGCCGCGGGTGTTGGGATCGTCGTAGCTGCCGCAGGTCTCGCCCCAGCCGCCGTCGGGATTCTGCACCATGCGAATCCACTCCGCGCCCTGCTGCATCTGCGGCTCGTTGCGGTCGAAGCCGATGGCGTCCAATCCTCTCAAAACCAAAAAAGTCCCGTAGATGTAATTCACGCCCCAGCGTCCGAACCAGCTTCCGTCCGGCTCCTGCTCGCGGAGGATGAATTGGATGGCCTTCTGCACCCGTTTGTCGTCGCGGGTGTAACCGTAAATGGCCAGCATCTCCAGGATTCTTCCGGTAATGTCCACCGTGGGCGGATCGAGCATGGCGTTGTGATCGGCAAAGGGGATGTACTGAAAGATCATCTTGGTATTGTCTTTGTCGAAGCTACCCCAGCCGCCGTTGCGGCACTGCATGGCAAACTCCCAGTCGATGGCGCGCTGGGCCACGCTGTGCTGATAACGTTCGCGGGGATTGTCGACCTTGCTCAACGCCAGCAGCACCTGCGCGGTGTCGTCGGTGTCGGGATAGAACTCGTTGTTGAACTCGAAGTACCAGCCGCCGGGCTCGACATTGGGAACCTTGACCGCCCAATCGCCCTTGTGGCGGACTTCTTTGGCCAGCATCCAGTCGGCGGCTTTCAACATGCGCGGATCGCTGCGGTCGACGCCCGCTTCGCCCAGCGCGGTCACGGCCTGCGCCGTATCCCAGACCGGGGAGACGCAGGGCTGCATGCGGAAAGTCGGCTCGGACATGAATTCGTTGGCCGGCTCCTCGATGCCCAGCTTCTCGAACTCGTCGCGGGCACGAATCACCTGGGGATCGTCTTCCGAGTAGCCCAGGCAGCGCAGGGCGATAATGGCGTTGAGCATGGCGGGATAGATGGCGCCCAGTCCGTCGGTCATCTCCAGACGGTCAAGCATCCACTTCTCGGCGCGCTTGAGGGCCAGCGTGCGCAGCGGGCGAATATGCACCGCCTCGGCCAGGTGGGTAATGCGGTCGAGAACAATGAAAAAGTTGCGCCACGAGAAGAAGCGTTTGCGGTCCCAGCGCAGGCGCAATTCGGAGTTGGTGCGCCCGCCTACAAATAGCTCGTCGATGCCCTGCTCGGCGGAAATCTTCTTAAAGGGCTTGCGGGCGTACATGATGGCCAGCGGCACCAGGATCGATCGCGACCACGAGGAGATCTCGTAGATGTTGAAGTAGAACCAATTCGGAAAGAGCACGATCTCCGGCGGAATGGCCGGCACGGCGTCGTAGTCGTACTCGCCCAGGGCGCAGAGATACATCTTGGTGAAGGTGTTGCACTGCACCACGCCGCCGTGGGCCAGAATCCATTCCCGGGCCAGCGCCAGACACGGCTCGTCGGCGGTGAGCCCCATGAGTTTGGCAGAGGAGTAGCACTTGACGGTCAGTGAGATATTGCCCGGCCCGCCGGGATAGATGCTCCAACTGCCGTCGGCGTTCTGGTAGCGCATCATCTCGGTGCAGGCGCGCTTGAGACGGCCGGGGTCGCCGCTCTCCAGCAGGGTGTGGAGAAAGATGTAATCGGCCTCCAGCATGGAATCGGCTTCGAGTTCTCCGCACCAGTAGCCTTCCGGATGCTGCTGGGAGAGAAGGAACTCCCGGGAGCGAACGATGGCGGCTTGCACTTCTGCCAGGTCCGCATCCAGCCGCCCAAATCTGGGCGCAACGGATTGCGTCTTCCCCTGTAGATTCTTCATACGCGTGGTAAGACCTCTGTGGTTTTCGAGAAACCGGTTGATGCAGCCTCTGCGCCCAGACTGGAGCGATTCATCCACCGCCCAGGAGCGCAAAGGCCCGGAATCGTACCGCCGAATTCCGCCAAAAAAGCGAAATCGGCACACTCTTTTCTTGCCCACCGGGCTTTGTTCCCAGCTCAGAACGGAAACCATCCTACCCTAAAGCCGCCTGCGTGAACAGTACTTTCGCGGCAAGGGCTTTCAGGCTCCGGGGGCGCTGCCGATGGCCTGAACAATCTCCGGCGGCAGGCCAAAGCGAACGTTCTCCGGCATGACCTCTACTTCTTCGACGTTGGAGAAGCCGTTTTGACGCAAATAGTCCACCACGTCCTCGACCAGCACCTCGGGCGCCGAGGCACCGGCGGTCACCGCCACAATCTTCACCCCGGAAAGCCAAACGGGATCGATGGCCCGCGAGTTGTCGATCAGATAGCCGATGGTGCCCAGATTGCGCGAGACCTCGACCAGACGGTTGGAGTTGGAACTATTGGTCGAGCCGACCACCAGCACCAGTTCGGCGTTATGGGCCACGTTGCGCACCGCCACCTGGCGATTTTCGGTGGCATAGCAGATGTCCTGAGAGTGGGGGCCGACGATATTCGGGTACTTCTCCTTGAGCGCGTGGATGATGTCGCGCGCCTCGTCCAAGCTGAGGGTGGTCTGGGTCAGATAGGCGACCCGGTCGGGATTGGGAACAGCCAGCGCCTCGACCTCGGCGACGTTCGAGACCACCTGGGTAACCTCGGGCGCCTCACCCAGTGTGCCTTCGATCTCGTCGTGGTCGCGATGGCCGATCAACACCAGCGAATAGCCCTGCTTGGCGAATTTGACCGCCTCGATATGAACTTTGGTGACCAGCGGGCAAGTGGCATCGATCACCTTGAGGTTGCGGCCCTTGCTGCGGTCGCGCACCGCGGGGGAGACGCCGTGCGCCGAGTAGATTACCCGCTGGCCGTCGGGAACGTCGTCGATCTCATGCACAAAGATCGCGCCCTTTTCCGCCAGCTCGTTGACAACATACCTGTTATGAACAATTTCTCGGCGCACGTAGATGGGCGCTCCGAAGGTTTCCAGGGCGATCTTGACGATATCGATCGCGCGCACCACGCCGGCACAGAATCCGCGCGGCTTGAGCAACAACACCTTCTTCTGACTTGGGGAAGTCTCGGCGTGTTCGGCATTCGAATGAGAGTCGAGAGTGTTTGTGGTCACATCGCCCAGTATACCAACGGCAGCGATTCGCTGTCCCTGGCCGGCCTGTGCAACCGGCCCAGGATGCTTGTTTGGCAGGGCGGAGCCAGCAAGCCCCACCCCTGCCGCGCATCCGTTCCCTGTTCCCTTGTTCCCTCGTTACTGCCCTCCCACGGCCGCCTGCAGGGCGGTATTGGCCCAGGCGATGGCCTCGGCGCGATAGCGCATGATCTGCTCGCCGCTGAGGTTATAGGTGCGCAGAATGGCATCGCAGGCGGCCCAGTCTTCGTGTTCCTGGCTGACCAGCCAGCGCAGCAGAATTCCCTCTCTGGCTGCGCCTCCCAGCAGGCCCTCGCGGGCTTTTTCGCGCAGCGGCAGGGAGCGAACCAGTTCCTCGATGGGAATCCTCAGCATGGCGGGGAACATGCTGACCATGCCGATGAGGTATTGTTCGGAGGCGATCAGCCCGCACAGCCCCGCGGCCAGTTCGCAGAAGCGCCCGCGCTCGAAGGCCATGCGCAGAACCTCCGCCGGCTGGTCGGAGTTGAAGTCGCTGGCGATGGCCAGCATGGCGATGTGGCGGAAGGTGTGTTCGCCAATCAGCATCAGCGCCGACTGGATAGAGGTGACCTCCTGGCGCATGGCGCACAGCGGCGAGTTGACCAGCCGCAGCAGGCGGTAGGTCAACGCCGGGTCGCAGCTCACCAACTGGCTCAAGCGCTTCAGATCTACGGGATCTTTCTGCACCAGCTCCAGAATCTCCAGATGCACCATGCGGTTGGCGGGAATGTGCTGGTTCTTGAGCATCTCCGGGCGGCAGAAATAGTAGCCCTGGAAGAGCTTGAAGCCCTCAGCGAAGACCTCCTGGTGCTGCTCCTGGGTCTGCACATTCATAGCGATGGGCCGGGCCAGCTTGCCCTCCAGGAGCTGCAAAATCTTCCGCCGCCCGCTGGCGTCGACCTCGGCCACATCCACTTTGACGTAATCGGCCAGATCGATCAGGGCCGCCGGCTCGATTTTTCCAGTGAAGCCGTCCAGCGCCAGTCGGTAGCCGAGGAACTTCAATCTGCGGCAGTTGAGCAGCAGATCGCCTGTCACCTCTTGATCGGCGCGCAATTCGATCACCGCCATCCCCGGCGGCAGCAGGTGCATCCACTCTTCGGTCAGTGAATCCGCAGTACAGTTGACAAAGGCTGGCAGGCCGCCCGCCAGTTGATCCAGTCCGAAGAGCACCGTATTGTCGAGCAGGGAGCTGAATGCCTGATCGCTCTTGGCCAGGATGATGGTGTCGCGCCCGTTCCAGAAAAGCAGTTCATAGCCTTGCACCTCACCCCGCACATCCAGGATCGGCTGCCGCGCCACGTAGCGGAAATCGCCGCCTGCTGCCGGCAAGGAAACCTGTGCTGATTCATTCGATTCGGTATTGGACGCCATGCACATCACCCCCTTTCGTTATCGTTGCCCGGCCTTGAAACATGAGACCTGCCCGCGGATCGGACAATTCCGTCGATACAACATTGGAAAGCAAAAGGCCTGTTCACCGCCGGTAGCGGCACGGCGATGCGAGACTCGTTGCGAAACAGACGCGCCCACGCCGGGAAGCCGGCGGCATAGGGCAAAAATCGACAGGGATTTCCTGCCCTCGCGCGCGTTCTTGCCGCGGCGCCTGCTAGATTGAAACCATCCTCATGCCTTTCCAATCATCACCATCGGCATTCGCGCGGGTCACCGATTTGGCCTCTCGAAGGCCGGTCCACGCCGCTTTCGCCTGGCTGCACGGCAACCCCAAGACCATCCTGGATTGGCAGATCGAACTGACGGCCATTCCTGCCCCGCCCTTTGCCGAGCAGACGCGATCGGCGTGGCTGGCCCAGCGCTTTACCGCCCTGGGTCTGGCCGACGTACGCATTGACAGCGTCGGCAACGTCATCGCCCTGTTGCCCGCCGCCCATCTGCCCGCGGAGAGCAGCGGACCGCTGGTGGTGCTCTCCGCACATCTGGACACCGTCTTTCCCGCCCCCACCCGGCTAGAGGTCAAGGCCGACGGCGAACGGCTGGAGGCGCCCGGAATCTGCGACAATGGCGCCGGCGTGGTGGGAATGCTGGCCGTGGCCCAGGCGCTGGTGCTGGCTCAGGTGGAGTTGCCGGCCCCGCTGCTCTTTTTAGGCAACGTCGGCGAAGAGGGTGAAGGCGACCTGCGCGGCGTACGCCATCTCTACAGCCAGAGCGCTCTGGCCGGGCGCATCGCCGCGCATATCGTTTTGGATGGCGCCGGCGCCGAGCAGATCGTCACCCGGGCGCTGGGCAGCCGCCGTTTCCGGGTTTCGGTCAGCGGTCCCGGCGGGCACAGCTTTTCCGATGCCGGCACCCCCAACCCCATCGCCGCATTAGCTGAAGCGCTGGCAGAACTGGCCCGGACGCCGCTCCCCGAAGAGCCGCGCACCACCTTCAACATCGGTTCGATTCACGGCGGCGGCAGCGTCAACTCCATCCCGGAGAGTGTGCAAACGGCCCTCGACTTTCGCTCCACCAGCCCCGAGCAACTGCTCCGCCTGGAAGTGGCTCTGCACCGCGCCGTAGAAGACGCCGTACAGCGCGCCAACGCCCAGGCCAGAAAGAATCCCCGCATCCACGGACAGTTGGCCTTCCACATTGACAAGATCGGCGACCGCCCGGCCGCGCGCCTGCCCAGCGATTCCCCGCTGCTGGAGGCCATCAACGCCGTAGACCGCCATCTGGGCCTGCGCACCGAGGTTTTGCTGGGCTCAACCGATGCCAACATCCCACTTTCGCTGGGTGTACCTGCGCTCTCCATGGGTGCGGGCGGCGAGGGCGGAGGCGCGCACACGCTGGGCGAATGGTATTCGGCCAAAAACCGCGACCTGGGCCTGCGCCGGGTGCTATTGCTGACCCTGGCCATGGTGGAATGGGCCGCGCAGCAGTGATGGTTAGATCAAGAAGAGAAAGCGCGTCGCGTAGAGACGCAGCAGTAACAGGCCGTAGTCCCAGGCGACCTTGAAGTTGGCCTTGCTGGCGCCGCGGTAGCGCAGTCCGAAAGCAAAGGGAACCTCTTTGACCGAGCCTAGGCGGGCGCGCACCAGAATCTCCAACAATAATTTGAAGCCGCTCTTCTGGAAGGCGACCTGCTCCAGGCAGGCGGCGCGCAGCATGAAATAGCCGGACATCGGATCTTTGGCGCGCAGGCCGCGGTGCTGAAGGGGCCAGGTCACGGCGCCGGCGGCAGCGGAGATGAACTTGCGCATAGGGTTCCAGGCGCCCAGTTCCCCGCCCGGCGTATAGCGGCTGCCAATGGCCAGATCGCTGCCCTGGCGGATGGCCTGTAAAAGCTCCGGCAACAACTCCGGCGGATGCTGCAGGTCGGCGTCCATGACCCCCAGGATTCCGGCATCGCTATGCTTCCAGCCGTGCAAGATGGCGCCGGAAAGGCCGTGCTGGCCGCGGCGCACCAGCAGCCGTACGCGAGCATCCTGGGCGGCGACGGCCGAAACCACCGCCCCCGTACCGTCACGGCTGTCGTCGTCGACTACCACAATCTCATAGGTGAATTGAAGGGGATCGAGCACGGCGCGAATGCGATCCAGCAATCCGCCGATATTCTCGGCCTCGTTCAGGGTGGGGATGACCAGTGCCAGCTTCTCCAGCACTCGCTCCTTGTTTTCTGCTACCGGCACACTCATCGACGCCCCGGAGCCTGCCTTCAGGCTGGATGTTGCGGTCATTCTCGGCACTTCCACATCTAAAAAAGGACTCTACCAGTATAGGCTCGGATTCCGCCGCCTCGCCTCTCGCCCCGCGGTGGGCAGCAAAGCCGGCGCCAGGAGGAAGAATTATCATCGCAAAGGAAGCCTCGATCGGGAAGATCGCTCCGAGGCGTGGAGGAGTCTCGGTTTGAAGCGCAGCAGTATCGTCCACATCGTTTTACCGCTTTTATGCTTCGCCGTCCTCGGTTTTCTGGTCATGGGCTACCACCCCGGCGCGGAAGACGACGCCATTTATCTCTCCTCCGTCAAAGCCGACCTGAACCCCTCCCTTTATCCCCACGACGCCGCTTTCTTCCAGTTGCAGATGCGCACCAGCGTCTTCGATACCTGGATGGCGTACTTCGTGCGCTGTAGCCATCTGCCACTGGCTTGGGCGGAATTGCTCTGGCAATGCCTTTCCATCCTGCTCATCCTCTGGGCCAGTTGGAGCATCGTCTGCCGGCTCTTTCAAGAGACCGCGGCCCGCTGGGGTGCGGTGGCCATGCTGGCCGCCATGTTCACCCTCCCAGTGGCCGGCACGGCGCTGTTTATTCTCGACCAATACTTGCATCCCCGGGGCCTGGCGACCGCTCTGCTGCTCTTTGCCGTGGCTCGCGTTCTGGCCGGGAAGGGCTGGCAGGCAGCGGCGCTGGCGGCGCTGGCCTTCGTGCTTCATCCGCTGATGGCTGCCTTCGGCATCTCTTTCTGCTGCCTGTTGACCTTCACCACCCACGAGCCTCTGCCCGCGCAACTCCGCACTCTGCGCCTGCGCCTGATTCCCCAGGGAGCCAGCCCGGTGGTGGCGTTGATCCCCTTCGCCTGGGCCCTCGATCCGCCTTCGCCCACCTGGGTGAAAGCCATGCAAACCCGCCACTGGCTGCGCATCTACCAATGGACCTGGTACGAGTGGCTGGGGGCGATCGCTCCCCTGCTACTCTTCTGGCTGCTGGCCCGCGTCGCCCGTAAGCACAAGGAAGTCCGCCTGGCCCGCTTTGCCACGGCCGTCTTTCTCTACGGTGCCTTGCAGCAGGCCGTGGCCCTATTGTTGCTGAGCCCCCCGGCGCCAGTTGCCCTGTGCACCCTGGAACCGATGCGCTATCTGCATCTGGTCTATCTCTTCCTGGCCTTGATGGGCGGCGCCTTGATGGGGAAATACCTTCTGCAGGCGCACCTCGCCCGCTGGGCTCTCTTCCTGCTGTTGGTCAATGGTGCCATGGCCTACGCGCAAAGACAGCTCTTCCCAGCCTCGCCGCACCTGGAACTGCTGTCCGTGGACTCCGGAAACCCCTGGCTGCAAGCCTTTGCCTGGATCCGTCAGAACACCCCCGCCGACGCCTACTTCGCCCTCGATCCCAACTACATGTCCGCCCCCGGAGAGGACTACCACAGCTTTCGCGCCCTGGCCGAGCGCAGCGTCCTGGCCGACGGCGTCAAAGATACCGCGGTGGTGACCAAGATTCCGGAGCTGGGTCCAGTGTGGGATCGCCAGTTGAAAGCTCAGCAAGGCTGGGAGCGTTTCCAACTGGCCGATTTCCAGAGGCTGAAGACGGAGTTCGGCGTGAGTTGGGTTCTGGTCCACTATCCCCAACCCGCCGGCTTGGACTGCCCCTGGCACAACGGCGAATTGGCGGTGTGCAAAGTTGGCGTCAGGGATTGGGGAAAAGGGTTTAGTAATTAGGGGATCGTACCTTTTCCCTGCGAATCCATTCAGAGAGCCATGCGACAAATGCCGTACCCCACCCTCGCCGCGCGGTTGTTCTTGCGGCTAGGGTGGGATACGACCTCGCTATTCAATCTGGCCGGATCAACAAAACCGCAGAAATCTTTTTCCTCTTTCGAATTTCAGCGTACCCGCCGAACCCCTAATTCCTAATCCCTTTTCCCTAGCCCCTGTTTTGCGGAAACGGGCCTCATCCCCCAGAATGGATGCATCACCTTTTTGCGGCACGGAGACCGGGAAATGCTCAACCTGACCCAGAGACTGATACTCGGCTGCGCGCTGCTGGCAGGTCTGCCCCTCGGTCTGGCGATCTTGGCGCACGGAGCACTGGCCACCGCCGGGCTCTCCGCATGGGCAACCATCTTTGTGGCTGTGGCTCTGCTGGTGGCATTGGGCACCGTTTATCTGGTTCTGCGTCCCCTCCGGATGCTCTCCAAAGACATTCGCAAAATCGCCGGCGGCAACCTCGATCACCGCGTGGAGTGGAGCAGCCGTGACGACTTCGGCATCATCGCCACGGAGATGAACCGCATCGCTGTACGCCTGCGCGACCTGCGCGACTCCGAAGCGGGGCGCCGGCAGATGGAGTTCCAGCTCTCCGACGCGGTGCTGCAATCCATCTTCGAGCCCATCATCGTCACCGACGCCAAAGGCCACATCCTCAAGATCAACCAGGCCGCCGCCGAGATCATGGGCGAGGCCGGCAAGGACCGCCTGGCGCTAGCCAATACCCCGGGCGGCGACAAGATCCTCAGCGCCATTCGCGATGCCGTCTCCATGCAGAAGGCAGTGGCCGCCGAGGGCGAAGCCGCACTGTTGCCCATGCGCTTCGGCGCCCAGGAGCGCAGCTACCGCCTGCGCACCACCCCCATGCGCGACTCCGAAGGCCGCCTGCTGGGCACCGTTACCACCCTGGAAGACGTCACCAGCCTGAAAGATACCGATCGCTTCAAGACACAGTTCATCTCCGTGGCCAGCCGCAAGCTGCGCGACCCGCTGTTGCTCTTGCGCCGCGGCCTCTACGCACTCACCCAGGGCTATGCCGGCGATCTGAAGCCACTGCAAATGGAACTGGCCGCAGCCGCGTGTCAGGAGTCGGAGAAGCTCGACGATCTGATGGGCGACCTCATCGAGGTCACCGAACTGGATACCGGCAAACGCGAATTCAACCTGGAGCGACTGCGCCCCTTGCAAGCCCTGGGCGAAGCCCGCGACCGCTTCTGCGACGAGGCCGCCAACAAACGCATTCGCGTCGAGGTACAGGCCTATGCCGATCTCTCCGTGGTGCTCGCCGACCGCCGTGCCCTGCGCTCGATTCTGGACAACCTGCTCTCCAATGCCCTGCGCTACACCGCCGAGGAAGGCGAAATCCTGCTCGCCGCCGAAGAGATCAAGGACTTTGTTCAATTCACCGTGCGCGACACCGGCCGCGGCATCGAGGCAGAGCGGCTGAGCACCATCTTCGACCGCTTCAATGCCTTCAGCGAAAGCGGCTCGGGACTGGGCCTCTCGCTGGTGCGCCGCCTGGTCGAGTCCCTGGGCGGGCAAATCGCCGTGGAGAGCCGTCTGGGCCACGGTTCGACCTTCCGCTTCACCCTGCCGGTGGCCGCCGTCGAGACCGTCCACCATCCCGTGGAGGTAGGCTGATGCCGGAGATTGTCCTGGAACGTAAACCGGAAGCCGCCAAGCTGCGCATCTACATCGGCGCCGCACCGGGCGTTGGCAAGACCTATCACATGCTCAACGACGCCCACATGATGTTCCACCAGTTGGGCGTCGATGTGGTGATTGGGCTGGTGGAGACGCACGGCCGCAAAGACACCGAGGCCCGCATCCGCGACCTGGAGATCGTTCCCCAGCGCGTGATTCCCTACCGCGGCGTCAACCTCAAGGAGATGGATCTGGACGCCATCATCGACCGCCACCCACATACCGTGGTGGTCGACGAGTTGGCCCACACCAACGTCCCCGGCAGCAAAAACCAGAAACGCTACGAAGACGTTCTGGATATTCTCGACGCCGGCATCAATGTCATGACGGCGGTCAACATCCAGCATCTGGAAACGCTCAACGACGCCGTCAACCGCTCGGCCAGCACCGTCATCCGCGAGACCGTTCCCGATAATTTCTTCAAACGCGCCGACGAAGTGGTCAACGTCGACGTCACCGTCGACGAACTGCGCTCCCGCCTGCGCCAAGGCAAGATCTACGCCCCGGAAAAGGTCGAGTTGTCTCTGGCCAACTTCTTCCGCAAGGGAAATCTGAATCTGCTGCGTGAATTGGCCTTGCGCACTACCGCCGAACAGGTCAGCAGCCGCGCCTCGGAGTACCGCCGCAACCAGGGTCTGGAGCAGGCGCCCATACCCGAGAAGGTGATGGTCTGTCTCAGCACCCGCCCCGGCACTGAGCGGCTGTTGCGCGTCGGCTCGCGCATAGCCGGCCGCCTGGCCAGCAACTGGTACGCCATTTACGTCACTCGCCCCGACGACAAGGGTCACAACGATCCCGAGGCCTTCCATCGCCTCGAAGAGTACCAGCGCATGGCCCGTGACCTGGGCGCCAAGGTCGTCCTGCTCACTGACAGAAACGTCTCCGACGCCCTCATCCGCTTTGCCCAGCAGGAGAACATCAGCCACGTGATCTTCGGACAGACGGTTCGCTCCCGCTGGGACATCTTCATTCATGGCTCGGTCCTCAATCGCTTCCTCTCCGAGGTCCGCGACGTAACCGTGCAGGTGGTTCCCATGCACATCGCCGCCAAGGGACAGCGCAAGACGGTGGCCTAATTCCCTTCGAAATCCAGCCTGTGGAAAGGATGCTGTAAATACGAGGCCCCTGGGCAGATAAAGCTGTGATCGATGCCCCCTGCCTTGGTCGGCAAGACCCTCCACGCAGCCCGATTGATTCGCCGGTAAATACCGATTGTTCGTGCCCCCCCTTTCACCAATTTTCGGCGAAAAGAGTGGGCAAGCGATCAGATTCCACTCTGCACAATTTCGAAATATGCTCTATTCTTGCGCGGATTCGTAATCAATCTATATATTTGTGCGAACGTGACCAGCCGCTCGATGCTCCCCCGACTTTTGCGCCCGTACTTGCGCTCGGCTCAACCCACCCGGCCGTGCTCCGGCGTAGACGTGCGTGCTGAATTGCCGTGCCTGGCGCTGGTAATTGCCGCATTACTGCTATGGATTGGAAATTTCACCGGTTCCGGAGGACATCAAGTTCTTGGTCTTGCGCTGATCGCGGTCGCCATCCCGCTGGGAATTGCGGCGCTGGCCAGAATCTCAGCTACACAATACAATTGCCAGCCCGCGGCGCCCCCGCGCGCGCGGCGAATTTGTTGGCTGTTGGCCGCGTTGCTTCTGCTGCACGCCGGCATAGCGCATCATTTGGCGAGTTCTACATCCAGCCACATCGATTCCTGCACCTTCCAGCAAAGTGCGGTCGAAAACCTGCTCAGAGGCATCGACCCCTACGGCAGAACCAATGCCAATCTCTATTCCGCCTCCGAAACGCGGCGCTACTACGGGCCGGGGGTGGTGGTGAATGGGCGTGTACAGGTGGGCCTGCAGTATCCACCGCTGTCTTTCCTCAGCGCCTTGCCCGGCTATCTGCTTGGCGATCTTCGTTACGGCTACATTCTCACCATTCTGCTCGCCGCCGTATTTCTCTTTGCCATGGCCCCGGACGCTGGTGGCTTGGCGCTGGCGGCCTTTCTTCTCTTCGACCCCATCACCCTTATTGTCGAAGATGCTTGCTGGACTGAAGCGCTGGTCTTGATGCTGCTCTGCGCAACGCTATACGCAGCATCGAGGAATTCACGCTGGATGCCGCTTGCCCTTGGCCTCTTTCTCGCCTCCAAGCAGTACAACTTTCTCGCCCTGCCCTTTCTCGGTTTCCTTCTCCCCGTTTTCAGTTGGAAGGCTTATGCCAAGCTCTTGGGCACTTCGCTGGCCGTCGCTGCGACCACCCTGCTTCCCTTCGCGCTATGGAACGCCCCGGCGCTCTGGCACGATCTTGTCCTTTTTCATCTGGCCCAGCCCTATCGCCAGGATGCGCTTAGTTTTTCCGTCCTGTTTCCACCTTATCTGGGGATTGGACTGCTCGTTCTGCTTCTCTTCGCGATATGGATGGCCATGTGCGCCTTCCCCTCTCCCCCAGCCTTCGCTGCGGCGTACGCCATGGCGCTGCTGCTGTTTATCTCTTGCAGCAAACAGGCGTTCGCCAACTACTATTTTCTAGTCGTGCAGTCGCTTTTGCTGGCAGCCATGCTGCTTTGGCCGCGCGCCCGTACGCCGGACCCGACCCGGAGCCGCCAGCAACCCCTTCCGCCGGGACTCGTATCTGCTAAGAAATGCGGTTGAGCCCTGCTTCTTGCAGTGAACGATGCTGCGAACACGATCCATCGCCCGGCCAAATTTTCTCGATACGCAGAAGCGGGTGAGAGATACTGGCGGGTGGCCCCGATCTCATCTTCCATTCATCTTGCTTCACTCCGATGAGGGTGCCCCCGGTCCCTCGCTGTCAAGTGCCGGGACATGGTTTACATTTTGTCTCCGGACATCCTTTACAGTATTGCGACGCGGTACGAAAATCAATTCGGCCGGTGAAGCGGAGGCGGGCTCTGCTGGAGAGCAACTCACCGAGGAATAGCCGGTTGCGACTCATCGAGACGGTGAGCGGGCGGGGATGAGGCCGGGTTTGGCCTTGTCCCCGCGGCGTTTGTGGCCTGCACCGGACGATAGATCGCCGATGCCTCGGAAAACTCATCCCGCTGCTGGCGAAAATCGGGCCAGACAAGGCGGAGGCTGAAGGATTTGGTGGTTCCAAAGTCGAGGCCGACAACGCCGCATGGCCCGATTTTCGCCGCAGCCCGAAGGGACGGGGCCAATTTTCCCCATCTCTTCGTCCATCGTCGCTAGGATACGCCCGGTATCCGTCGCGCCTCACTCCTCGATCTGGTGATAATTGGCTCCCGTCGCCGCCCACTGGGGTAGTGTGAACAGACCCTAGACAATCATCCCAACTGATACGCTTTGGCTGCCTTCCACCGAGTATTCCAATCCTCTTCCAGCATCGTCCAAAGTCTCGAATTTGAGCATGCCTCAATCATCGGGCCAACAACATAGGATGCATGAGCCGGCATGATCCCCATTACCGCCC
>Ga0326728_10005522_pt1 | contig 35305 bp, 33 predicted proteins | sample MB3enrmetagenome_FD_207602 | JGI IMG/M metagenome (GOLD analysis project Ga0326728, IMG submission 207602) | Lab enriched peat soil microbial communities from McLean, Ithaca, NY, United States - MB31MN | ecosystem: Environmental > Terrestrial > Soil > Wetlands > Peat | place: USA: New York...
TCCTGTTCGGCCGCTTCAGCGCCGCCGACGCGATGTTCGCGCCGGTGGTCAACCGCTTCCATGTCTACGAGGTTCCCGTGTCGAGCGCGACCCGCGCCTACATGGAGGCGATGATGGCGCTGCCGGAGTGGAAGGGCTGGAGCGCCGACGCTGAGGCCGAGCCGTGGCGCATCGAACATTACGACGCCATTTGAGAGCGGCGCGGCGCGCGACGGTCGCCGCCCTGCGCGGCGCCCCGCGCCCGCGCCGGCGCGTCCTCGGCGGCCGGCGAATCATCGCCGACGGGCTCGCTCGCGCCCCGTGGACCGACATCTACTACGACGCGATGACGGCGAGCTGGCCGAGGTTCTTCGGCGCGCTCGCCGTCGCCTTCGTCGCGCTCAACCTCTTCTTTGCCGCCGTGTACGACCTCGGCGGCGAGCCTGTCGCGAACGCGCGGCCGGGCAGCTTCTCCGACTTGTTCTTCTTCAGCGTCGAGACGACCTCGACGGTCGGCTACGGCGACATGCATCCGCAGACCTTCTACGGCCATGTGGTGGCGACGGTGGAGAACTTCATCGGCTTGGCGGCGCTGGCGCTGATGACCGGGATGATCTTCGCCCGCTTCTCGCGGCCGCGCGCGCGCCTGATGTTCTCCAAGAACCCGGTGATTGCGATCCACGACGGCGCGCCGACGCTGTTGGTGCGCGTCGCCAACGCGCGCGACTCCTTCATCAGCGAGGCGACGGCGCGCATGTGGACGCTGCGCCCCGTCCGTACCGCCGAAGGGCGGCGCTATGTCGGCTTCCAGTCGATGCGCCTGATCAAGAGCGAGAACCCGGCGCTGGCGCTGACCTGGACGCTGTTCCATCCCGTCGACGTCGACAGCCCGCTCTACGGCGTCGACGCGGAGTCGCTGAGGACCGCCGAAATCAACTTCATCGTCAGCGTCAGCGGCTTCGACGAAACCTCGGCGCAGATGCTGCGCGCGCGACACACCTTCGCCGCCCAGGACGTTCGCCCCGATCACGAGTTCGTCGACATCATCCGCGTCGACGAAGACGGCGTGCGCCACGTCGACTACGGCAAGCTGCACGACATCAGGCCGGTCGCGCGCGGCGCCGATCCGCCGACTTGAAGCGGCGCGGCGGCCTATTCGCCGGATCGCAAAAGGACTTCGCCTCGTCCTTTCGTCCGTCGCCGCGCCGCGAGCATGGACGCGCGCGCCTTCCCGTGCGAAAGTAAGCCCCGTCAGCGAGCCCGTAGCGGGGAGACGAAGCGATGAGCAACATCGTCGTCAGGCCGCGCGCCGACCCGGCGGTGAGGACGGAACGGCCGCGGCTGCACAAGGTGATCCTGTTCAACGACGACTACACGCCGCGCGATTTCGTCGTCGTCGTGCTGAAGGCCGAATTCCATCTCGGCGACAGCCAGGCGCAGCGCGTCATGCTCACCGCCCATCGCCTCGGCGCCTGCGTCGTCGCGGTGTTCTCGCGCGACGTCGCCGAGACCAAGGCGACGCGCGCCACCCAGGCCGGCGCGGCCAAAGGCTATCCGCTGCGCTTCGGCGTCGAGCCGGAGGAGTGACTCAGCCGGCCATCGCCGGGCAGGCGCCGGGCGAGGGGCCGCCCTTGACGGCGGGCGGCAGCGGAATGGCGAGCCCCTTTAGCGCGTCGACGCTCTGCGGCCGCCAAGCGTCGACGAGGCGTTTGGCGGCGTCGAGGTCGTCGGTGGTCATGTTCGGCTCGATCAGGCCGCGGATCTGCGAATTGTCGTGGAACGGGCTGCGCGCGGCGAGGCGGAACCAAGTGTCGGCCCGGACGAGGTCGACGGCGATCGCGCCGTCGCGGTCGGCGCGCTCGCCTTCGCCGAACACCAGGCTGAGCTTCTCCTGGGCGCGCGGGTTGTCGAGCAGGGCGGCGCGCATCAGCCAGCAGAAGCCGCGCGTCAGATCGCGGTCGCCGTCCGCGGCGGGGGGATCGAGCGAGGCGTAGCCGAGCGACAGCATCGCCTCGGGCTCGCCGCGTCGCGCCGCCGTCTCCATCCAGGCGAGATACTGGGCGCGGCTCGCCGGCAGGCCAGGCGCCCCCTGACTGTAGAGAATGGCGAGGTCGTACGCCGCGCCGGTCGAGCCGAGGTCGACGGCGCGGCGCATCATCGCCAGGCCGGCGGCGACGTCTTGCTTGACGCCGCGGCCGCGCACGATCATCGGCCCGAGCGAGCGCATCGCCTCGGCGTCGCCCGCGTCGACGCGCTTGATCAACGCCGCGGCGATCGCGCGCTCGTCGACCGCAAGGTTCTCGCCGTCGCGTAGGCGGTCGGCGACGTCGCGCGCCGCGCGCGGCCCGCCGCCCTCGGCGGCGCGCTTGAGCCAAGCGAGCCCCGCCTCGCGGTTGCGCGGCAGGCCGTCGCCGGTCAGCAGCGACAGCGCGAGCCAATCCTCCGCGTCCGGGTCGTCGGCGATCGCGCCCTTCATCGCCGTGAGCGCTTCGCGCGACACGGGACAGATCGGCGGGACGAGGCAGATGGTCGACAAGCGGGCGTAGGTCGCGTCGATATGCTCCGGCGCGTCGGCGTCGCCGCTGGAGTCGCGCTCGCCGGTCCACAGCGCCAGCCAGCCGGCCGCGAGAATCAAGGCGATCGCGATCGCCGCCAGCCTGCGCGCCCACATCGTCGCCTCTCCCTTCGACGCCTTGCGCCCGCGGCGCGATTGCGGCCAGCCTGGCGCGTCGCGCCGATTTCGGCAAGCGGCGGGCGCGGAAGGGGCGACGGCGGCGATCGCCGGGTTCATGAACGAAATGCGAAACGCGCTGCAATATTATGACGGAAAAGAAATAATTGGGCGCCGGCGCAGCTTCGTGCTTCGCGCCGCTTCGCCGCAGCGCGCGAATTTGCGATAACGCCGCCATGGCCTTGCATCTCGTCAAGCTATGCGTCGGCGCCGAGTCGATCGCCGATGTCGAACAATGGATCGCCCGCCGCGTCGCCGAGCGGGTCAGCCGCGGCGAGCCGGCGCGCCACGCCCATGTGACGCGCATGGTTCCCAAGCGCGCCGAGGAGCTCATCGGCGGCGGCTCGCTCTATTGGGTGATCAAGGGACGGATTTCGGCGCGCCAGCGGCTGCTCGCCATCGAGCCGTTCGTCGACGCCGACGGGATCGGCCGCTGCCGCCTTTGGCTCGACCCCGCGGTGGTTCCGGTCAGTCCGCGGCCGATGCGCGCCTTCCAGGGCTGGCGCTATTTCGCCGCCAAGGATGCGCCGCCCGACCTCGCCGCGGCGGGAGAAGGCGCGGAGGCGATGCCGGAGGAGCTGCGCCGCGAGCTTAGCGCGCTTGGCCTGCTGTGAGCGGCGGGGCTTGCGGCGACGCGCCGATGCGCCGATCTTAAGGGGAGAGCCTTCGCTCGGGGAGTTGAGCCATGGGTCCGCAAGAGCGCGCGCCGGTCGCGCCGCGGAGCGAGTCGACCGCCGCCATCGACGCCTTTCTCGAAGCCGCGCGCGCCGCGCCGGCGCTCAGGGCCTCGACGCGCGGCCGGCTGATCTTCGCGCTCGACGCGACGATGAGCCGTCAGCCGACCTGGGACCTCGCGCAGACGCTGCAGGCGCGCATGTTCGAAGCGGCGGCGGGGCTCGGCGGCCTCGACGTCCAGCTCGTCTATTTCCGCGGCATGAACGAATGCCGCGCCTCGCGTTTCGTCGCCGACGGGCGCGGCCTCGCCGAGCTGATGAGCCGCATCTCGGTGGGCGGCGGCATGACGCAACTGCGCCGGGTCCTCGCCCACGCGCGCGACGAGGCGCGCCGCGCGCCGGTCGGCGCGCTCGCCTTCGTCGGCGACGCGATGGAGGAGGGCCTCGAGACGGTGGCGCGGCTGGCCGGCGAGCTCGCCCTGGTCGGCGTGAAAGCGTTCATGTTCCAGGAGGGCGGCGACGCGCGCGCCAAGCGCGCCTTTGAAGAAATCGCGCGGCTCACCGGCGGCGCCTACGGCGCCTTCGACGCCGGCGCGGCGGCGCGGCTGGAATCCTTGCTGCGCGCCGCGGCGGCCTACGCCGCCGGCGGGCGGGCGGCGCTGGAGGCGCGCGCGGCCGGCGACGCCTGCGCGCGGGCGCTGCTGGCGCAGATGCCTCGCGCGTGAGAAACAGGGCGGCGCGGACGGCGCGTTTTCGCCCGTCCGTCCGCGAACGGGAGACCCATGCCGACCTTCATCGCCGGCGTCGTCGCGCTCTATCTGCTGTTGTGGGCGATCCGTCAGTTCGGGCGGCTCACGCCGACGGACGCGGCCAAGATCGTGCGGCGCGGCGGCGCGACGCTCGGCGTCCTCGGCGCGGCGCTGCTGGCGCTGACCGGCCGCTTCCGGCTCGCGGCGATGCTGGCGACGCTCATCGGCGGCTGGGCGAGCGTCAATCGCGGCGCCGGCTTCGGCGCGGCCTTCGGCCCGGCCGGCCAGTCGGGAAGGATCTCGACCGCGCGTTCGGCGACGATCGAGATGCGGCTCGACCACCTGAGCGGCGCGATCAGCGGCTCGGTCCTCGCCGGCCCGTTCCAGGGGCGCGCGCTCGACGACCTCGCGCGGCCCGATTGCATGAGCCTGCTCGCCTTCTGCCGGCGCGACGATCCCGAGGGGGCGCGGCTATTGGAGGCTTATCTCGACCGCCGGTTCGCCCGATGGCGTGACGCAGACGAGCCTCAGGGCGAGCGGCGGCGGCAGGGCCGCGGCGTCGAGACGATGACGCGAGAAGAGGCGTATGAGATCCTGGGCCTGCCGCAAGGCGCGGGCGCCGAAGAAATCGTGCGCGCTCACCATGCGCTGATGATGAAGCTTCATCCAGACCACGGCGGTTCGACGCTGCTCGCCGCGCGGGTCAATGAGGCCAAGGAAGTCTTGCTGGGCCGACATCGCTGAAGCCCGCCGTCATTCGCGCGCCGCGAAACAGGCGACGCCGCTCTTCTTCAACGACCGGCAGGCGTTCTCGGCGGACGCGGAATCGAGCCCGAGGAAGCGCGCGCGATAGAAGGTCTCGCCGCCCTTGGTGACCTTCTCGGTGGTCGGATTGGCGGAAGCGAGCGCGACGCGCTCGATCGACCGCGCCCGCGCGATCAGGCCGGCGGCCTTGGCCGCGTCATCGGTCGCGCCGATCTGGATGAGCCAGCCGCCATGCGGCTCGGAACGCGCCTGATCGCCGCGCGGCGCCTCGCTCTCCTCCTTCGAACGCGCGGCGGCGGCCGGAGACTTGGCGGGCGGCGGCGCGGGATCGGGGCCTTTGACCCAGCCGCGCTGCTGCGGCGTGACGGGCGCGACGGCGCGTTGGGGCGCGGCGGAGGCGACGGCGGGCGCGGGAGCGGGGGCGCGTTGCGGCGCAGGCGCTGCGACCGGCGCCGGCGCGGCCGGGCGCGGAGCGGCCTTGGCGGCGGCCGTCGGAGCGACCGCGCGCCGCGCGCCGTCCTCCTCGTCGTCGGCCGCCGCGGCGTCGCCCTCTTCGAGCGGCGAAGCGCCGGGACGCGGCGGCGGCGCTGGAACTTCAGCGGCCGGCGGCGAGCCGGGGCGGCCGGCCGGCGCGGCCGCAGCGAGCTTGAGCGGGGCGGCGACGGGCTCGGCGGCGGCGAGCAACGCGCCCGGCCGGATCTTGTCGGAAGCCTCGGCGATATGCTGGGCGATCAGCGTCTCCATGACGGCGTCGCGCGCCGCCGCGGTGCGGCCGCCCATCACCGCCGCGACCAACGACCGTCCGTCGCGGTGCACCGAAGTCAGGAGGTTGAAGCCGGAGGCGCGGGTGTAGCCGGTCTTCATGCCGTCGACGCCGTCGACGCGGCCGAGCAGGTGGTTGTGGTTGCCGATCACCTCGCCGCCGTAGTCGAATTCATGGGTGGAGAAATACTTGAAGTAGCGGGGGAAGCGCTGCTCGACGGCGCGCGCGAGGGTCGTGAGGTCGCGCGCGGTGGTGATCTGGTCGTCGTTCGGCAGGCCGGAGGCGTTGCGGTAGACGGTGCGCGTCATGCCGAGCGCGCGCGCCTTGCGGGTCATCATGTCGGCGAAAGCGCTTTCGCTGCCGCCGATCGCCTCGGCGATCGCCACCGCGACGTCGTTGGCGGAACGGGTGACGATCGCCCTGATCGCGTCGTCGACCGAAATCGTGTCGCCGGCGTCAACGCCGAGCTTCGAGGGCTCCTGCGCGGCGGCGTGCTCGGAAATGGGAATCTCCGACTGCAGGGTCAGCGCGCCTTTGTCGAGCTGCTCGAACAAGAGATAGAGCGTCATCACCTTGGTGATCGACGCGGGGTGGCGCGGCGCGTCGGGGTTGACGGCGTAGAGCGTGCGGCCGGTGTTGGCGTCGACGACGATCGCCGCGAAAGCGGGATCGGCGGAGGCGGGCGCCCGGCGCGCCGCATAGGCGTGGCGATAGACGTGCCGCCAGGAGCGCGCGTCGGCTGGCGCGGCGGTCACGATCGCCAGGGCCGCGCCAAGGCCGGCGAGCAGCCGGAGGAAACGCCAAACGGGGAGACGACCGCCACGCAACGCCATGAACGCGCCCTATCGAAGCGAATTTCGCGGCGTCGCCCGCGAAACCGTTGCGCGACGCCCACGCCGACAAGGACTATGGGAACGCGGTTACGGGGCGGTTAACGCAGCGCCGCCGATTTGGCCGGAATTCTCCGCCAACACATTGAAATCTCTGGGAGAGGCGAAAAGCGCCGCCCGGCGCGGCGATCGCCGAATTTAACTAACATATTGTAATCGACCGGCGAATTTCAGCGATTGGCGGCCCGCGGCGCGCGGGCCGCGCGCCCGCCGAGGGCGGCTTCCCGTGATCTCGCGAAATCGGCGCGCCCCCTGGTCTCGCCTCCTCCGCAAGGAGAGAAGGGGATCGGCGGCGCAGAAGGTCGGCCGGCGGGCGCCGCTTGGTTTATGGGCGCGGACGCGCGCGCCGCGCGCGGCTAGAACGCGCGCCTCGCGGCGAACGCCCAATGCGCGAGCGGGCGCGGGCAAGGGCGTGGTCGAACCGCCATGCGCTGCGTTCTAGCGGGCGATTATCGGCTCGCCGCGACGGCAGGCCGAGCGCGGCGCGCGCGATCGAAGAAACGCGTGACGATCGCCGCGCGCTCGCTCGGGCGTCGGTCGCGACCGCTTCCGCAACGCGAGCGGCCTCGCGCGCCGCGCTTCGTGACGGCCTTTTTTGGCGCGCGCCTCTTGCGCGACGTCGACAAATTGATGATCCTACCCCCGTCGCGTCGGCCTCTGGCGCCTGGCGTAGGCGGCGCCTAAATGAGGTCCTTGGGATAAAGTGCGGTTCGCCTCGACGCGACCCTGCGCGGCCGCTCTTGCTTCCATCGAGGTCGAAGGTGAACGTCGAATCGCTTTCGTTGGTCTCTCGCTTTCGCGCCCGCGTGGCGCGGCTGGCGCGCATGCTGTTCGCGCCGCGGAGCGCCGCCGCGATCGATCGCCCGCTCTCCGTCGCGATGGCCTCCCGCGAGCCACGACGCGGCTCAGAGGTTCCCGGCAGCGGCGCCGCCGTCATCACGCGAACCCGGACGCAGACCAAGCGCCCGAACATGTACAGAGTGCTGCTGCTCAATGACGATTACACGCCGATGGAGTTCGTGATCGCCATTCTGCAGGCCTTCTTCAACAAAAACCCCGAAGAGGCGACGCAGATCATGCTGCACGTCCACAACAACGGCGTCGGCGAGTGCGGCGTCTACACCTACGAGGTCGCGGAGACGAAGGTCGCGCAGGTGATGGACCACGCGCGCAAGAACCAGCATCCGCTGCAGTGCATCATGGAAAAGAAGTGAAAGGGCGCTCATGCCGGTGTTCTCTCGCGCGCTGGAAAGGACTCTTCGCAAGGCGCTTGCCTTGGCCAATGAGCGGCGTCACGAATACGCCACGCTCGAGCACCTGCTGCTGGCGCTGATCGACGACCCTGACGCGGCCGCCGTGCTGAGGGCGTGCAACGTCGATCTCGACCTGCTGCGCAAGAACGTCGTGCAGTACATCGAGGCCGAGCTCGAGAACCTGGTGGTCGAGGCCGTCGACGAGGCGAAGGCGACCGCCGGCTTCCAGCGCGTGGTGCAGCGCGCCGCCATCCACGTGCAGTCCTCCGGACGCGAGGAAGTGACCGGCGCCAACGTCCTGGTGGCGATCTTCGCCGAGCGGGAGAGCCACGCCGCCTATTTCCTGCAAGAGCAGGACATGACGCGTTACGACGCGGTCAACTACATCAGCCACGGCATCGCCAAGCGCCCCGGCCTGTCCGACGCGTCGCGCACGCCGCGCGGCGTCGAGGAGGACCCGGAATCGCGCGACGGCAAGGACGCGAAGGATTCGCCCGACGGCAAGAAGAAGGAAGGCGCCCTCGACGCCTACTGCGTCAACCTCAACAAGAAGGCGCGCGACGGGCGCATCGATCCGCTGATCGGCCGCGAGGCCGAGGTGCAGCGCACCATCCAGGTGCTGTGCCGGCGGCAGAAGAACAATCCGCTGCTGGTCGGCGATCCCGGCGTCGGCAAGACGGCGATCGCCGAGGGGCTGGCGCGAAAGATCGTCGGCGGCGAGGTGCCCGAGGTGCTCGGCGGCGCGACGGTGTTCGCCCTCGACATGGGCGCGCTGCTCGCCGGCACGCGCTATCGCGGCGATTTCGAAGAGCGCCTAAAACAGGTGATGAAGGAGATCGAGCAGCACAAGGACGCGATCCTGTTCATCGACGAGATCCACACCGTCATCGGCGCCGGGGCGACCTCGGGCGGGGCGATGGACGCCTCCAACCTGCTCAAGCCCGCGCTGGCGCAAGGCACGCTGCGCTGCATCGGCTCGACCACCTACAAGGAATACCGCCAGTATTTCGAGAAGGACCGCGCGCTGGTGCGCCGCTTCCAGAAGATCGACGTGCAGGAGCCGAGCGTCACCGACACGGTGGAGATCCTCAAGGGCCTCAAGCCCTATTTCGAGGAATTCCACAAGGTCCGCTACACCCACGAGGCGGTCAAGGCGGCGGTTGAATTGTCGGCGCGCTACATCCACGACCGCAAGCTGCCGGACAAGGCGATCGACGTGATCGACGAGACCGGCGCCTCGCAGATGCTGGTGGCCGAGGCGAAACGCAAGAAGACGATCGGCGTCAAGGAGATTGAAGCGACCATCGCCTCCATGGCGCGCATCCCGCCGAAGTCGGTGTCGAAGGACGACGCCGAGGTGCTGCAGCACCTCGAGGAGACGCTGAAGCGCGCCGTCTACGGGCAGGACGCGGCGATCGGCGCGCTCGCTTCGGCGATCAAGCTCGCCCGCGCCGGCTTGCGCGAACCGGAAAAGCCGATCGGCTGCTATCTCTTCTCCGGGCCGACCGGCGTCGGCAAGACCGAGGCGGCGCGCCAGCTCGCCGAGAGCCTCGGCCTCGAGCTCATCCGCTTCGACATGTCGGAATACATGGAGCGCCACACGGTGTCGCGGCTGATCGGCGCGCCGCCCGGCTACGTCGGCTTCGACCAGGGCGGCCTGCTCACCGACGCGATCGACCAGCACCCGCACAGCGTGCTGCTGCTCGACGAGATCGAGAAGGCGCATCCCGATCTATTCAACATCCTCTTGCAGGTGATGGACCATGGCAAGCTCACCGACCACGCCGGCAAGCAGATCGACTTCCGCAGCGTGATCCTGATCATGACCACCAACGCCGGCGCGCAGGACCTCGCCAAAGAGTCGTTCGGGTTCCATCGCTCGAAGCGCGAGGGCGACGACACCGAGGCGATCAACCGCCTGTTCTCGCCGGAGTTCCGCAACCGCCTCGACGCGATCGTGCCGTTCGCGCGGCTGCCGGAGTCGGTGATCGCCCTGGTGGTCGACAAGTTCGTGCTGCAGCTCGAGGCGCAGCTCGCCGACCGCAACGTGACCATCGAGCTCGCCGACGAGGCGCGCGCCTGGCTGGTCAAGAACGGCTACGACGAGGCGATGGGCGCGCGGCCGATGGCGCGCGTCATCCAGACCCAGATCAAGACGCCGCTCGCCGACGAGGTGCTGTTCGGCCGCCTGAAGAACGGCGGCGTGGTGCGCGTCGTCGTCACCGCCGACGACAGCGGCGCGAAGAAGCTTGGCTTCGTCTATCCCGAAGGGCCGGCGCAGCCGCGCCTGGAGCGCGACCTCATTGTCGCCGGGCGCAAGCGCGCGGTCGACGAGCCCGAGGCGCGCAAGGCGCGCGCGCGCAAGCGCGGCGACGCGCCGGACGACGGTCCAGAAGCGCCGGAGGACCCGCCGAGCGGAGGGGAGGCGCCCGACGATGCGCCGGACGAAGCCTCGCCGCGCGCCGAGGAGACCGGCTGAGGCGGCGACGCGTCAGGCCGCGCGGCGTCCGACAAGGCCGGACAACAGCACCGCGACGACCCCGGTGAGGAACACGCTGTCGAAAGTTCCCGCGCCGCCGATCGAGGCGACCGGCGCGCCGAGGCTTTGCAACTGGCCGAGGTTCATCAGGTCGGCGCCGATCAGCACGCCGAGCGAGCCGCCGACATACGCGAGCGGCGCCGCATAACGGCGCGACAGCATCAGCGCGACTAGCGCCGCGAGGATCGGCGGCCAGAACCACGGAACGACGATGCCGACGCCGGGAATCGGCGTGGCGAGATGGTGGACGACCGCGGCGACGATCGCCACGGCGATCGCGCCGAGGGCGAGAAGGCGATAGCGGCTAACGAGATAGATCGACAGCGCGATCGGGATCGCCGCGCCGCCGACGTTGATCGCGACGATCGTGCCGGGCCAATCGACCACCTGCGGGACGAGGTAAGGCACGCCGAAAACATCGAAATAGGCGTTCGCGACGACCCGCGGCGCCTCGGGCAGCCGCGCGATCGGAATGTTGAGGTAGCCGCCGAGCAGCGAAGCGAGGAGAACGAGCGTCGCGGCGCGCGGGTCCAGGCCGAGGCTGCGGTAGGCGCGATCGATGAGGCCGATCTGCAGCAGCAGCAGCAGGCCGATCAGTAGCCCGCCAAGCAGCAGGTAGAGCAGGGCCGAGGCGGGCAGATAGTGGAGATGGCTCGAGGGCATGGGCGAACCGTCGCCTTCAATCGGGAGCCGACGCCGAGGCGAGAACCCGCTCCGGCCTGACGCCGACGCTCAGTGGGCGTCGAGCGCGGCGCGAATCTTCGCCGCCTGGGCCGCGAGCTTTTCGGTCGGCGCGACCTCGCCGCCAGGCGGGCGCAGCGCGACGCCGAGCCAGCGCGGCAGCACATGGAAGTGCAGATGGAAGATGAGCTGGCCGCCGGCGCTCTCGTTGAACTGATGGATGGTGATTCCGTCCGCCGCCATCGCCTTCTTGACCGCCACGGCGACGCGCTGGACTGAAGGGATGAAGCGCGCCAGCGCGGCGGGCGGGATGTCGAGCAGGTTGCGCGCCGGCGTCTTGGGAAGAACCAGAATGTGCCCGTCGGCGCGCGGCATGATGTCCATGAAGGCGAGCGAGACGTCGTCCTCGACGACGCGCACGCAGGGCGCCTCGCCGCGCAGGATCTTGGCGAAGATGTTGGCGGGATCGTAGGTCTGGCTCATGGACTCTCCGGAGTCGCTCGGCGCGGCGGGCGTCAGTCCGCTTGTCGGAAGGGCAGGCGGTCGGCGTATTCGGCGATCGCCTCGCCGACCGCGGGACGTTCGCTGGCGAGATAGGCGGCCACCGCCCGGTGAAAGCCCGGGTCGGCGAATTCGTGCGCCGAATAGGTGGGGACCGGGCGATAGCCGCGCGCCAACTTATGCTCTCCCTGCGCGCCCGCCTCGACCCGCGCGAGGCCCCGACTTATCGCGAATTCGATCGCTTGGTAATAGCAAATCTCGAAATGGAGGAACGGCCGCTCGATCAGCGCGCCCCAGTTGCGGCCGTAGAGCGCCTCGTCGCCGATGAAATTGAGCGCGCCGGCGACATAGCGGCCGGCCTGCTTGGCCATCACCAACAACGTGCGCTCGGCGAGGCTCGCGCCGATGCGGTCGAAGAAGTCGCGGGTGAGGTAGGGCCGGCCCCACTTGCGCGAGCCGGTGTCCATGTAGAAGGCGAAGAACGCGTCCCAATGCCCGGAGTTGATGGCGTTTCCGGTCAAGAGCTCGACGGCGATGTCGTCGCCCAGCGCCTCGCGCCGCTCGCGCTTGATCGCCTTGCGCTTGCGCGAGGCGAGCGCAGCGAGAAAGTCGTCGAAGTCGCGGTAGCCCTGGTTGACGAAATGGAACTGCTCGCCGACGCGGGAGAGGAAGCCCGCCCCGGCGAGCCATGCGTGGTCGAGGCGCTCGGGGAAGGTGACGTGGATCGAGGAGGCGCCCGCCGCTTGGCGCAGCGCGCGCCAACCCGCGACCAGCGCCTCGCGCGCTCCCGCCGGCGCGTCGGCGGCGACGAGCAGCCGGCGGCCCGTGACCGGCGTGAAAGGGACCGCGACCTGGACCTTCGGGTAGTAGCGGCCGCCGGCGCGGCGATAGGCCTCCGCCCAGGAATGGTCGAAGACGTATTCGCCCTGGCTGTGGGTCTTGAGATAAGTCGGCGCGCAGGCGACGAGGCGGCCCGCCGCGTCCTCGACCACGACATGCGCCGGCGTCCAGCCGGAGCGGCCGCTGACCGAGCGCGAGTCTTCCAGCGCCTTCAAGAACGCGTGGGCGACGAACGGGTCGAACCGCTCGCCGCCGCTCTGGTCGGCGGTGAGGCCGGACGGATTGGCGCAGGCGTCCCAGGCCTCGGCGGCGAGGTCGGCGATCTTTGCGACGGCGCGAACGGAGAGGGTGACGGTCATCGGCGCTTGCAAGAGGGAATGCGCCGCGAGGGCGCGCCAACACCATCATAGCGCGCGATGGCGGCGCGCCAAGGGCGGGCGAACGGGCGTGAAAATCGGCCTGACGCGCTTCTCTCGGCGATTCGCCCGGCGATTGAATCGCCGAAGACGTCGCGCTGACCAGAGGCGCCGCGGCTTTGCGCCAACCGCGCGCTCAGCGTCCGCGATCGCGGAACCACAGCGCCGTCGCCGGCGCGCCGACCTCGAACGGCGTCGCGTCGGACCAGAAGCGCTGGGCGAAGCGGCTGAAGTCGACGCGATAGGGTCGGTCCCATTGGAAGCGCATTTCCGCGAGCTCCCGCATCATCGGGGCGAATAGGCCGAGGGGCGTCAGGAGCGGCGTCGGCAGGCCGACGACCCGCGGCTTGACGCCCAGCGCCGCCGCGCCGAGGGCGAGGATCTCGCGCGGGGTTCGGGTCGGCGCGCAGGGGACGTGCCACGCCTGGCCGAAGGCGTCGTCGGGCGCGTCGAGCAGGCTGACGACGGCGCGGGCGAAGTCGGGGACATAGGCGAAGTCGTGCGGCGTGTCGGGCGAGCCGATGGTCAGCGCGCGGCCGCCGCGCGCGAGCGCGCCGAAGGCGGCCTCGCCGAGGTGGCTCTGCGCCGCGCCGGGGCCGTAGAAATCCGGCGCGCGCGCCGCCGCGACGCGCAACCGTCCGCTTTCGGCGGCCGCGCGCCAGACGCGCGTCGCCGCGACGCGCGCGGCGGGCTTCGCGCCAACCGGGTTCAGCGGCGTCGTCTCGCTGAGCGGCGCCGTCTGCGGGCCGTACATGTAAAGGTTGTCGACGAACACGAGCCGCGCGTCAATCGCCGCGCAGCCGTCGACGAAGTTCGCCATCACGCGCGGCCACGCCCGGCGCCACAAGGCGCCGACGTAGGGAAGGCCGATCGCGAGCACGACCTGGGCCGCGCCGCGCGTCGCGCGGCCAACCGACTCGCGGTCGAGCGCGTCGCAAGGGACGAAGACGGCACCGGCGGGTAGGTCGGGCGGCGCGGCGCGCTGCACGATGCGCAGCGCGCCGCCGCGCGCCGCGAGAAGCGCCGCCACGGCGCGGCCGACCGCGCCGAACCCGACAATCGCGATTCCGTCGTTCAGCGTTACCTTCCCTCCGCGCCTCGATCGAGGCGCGGGGGCAGCCTAACGGGCGGCGGCGCGCTTCATCAAGCGGAAACGGACGCCGCGGCGGCGGGGCCGCCGGCGAGACGCGAGCCCTCGAGGGCGCGATAGAGCGCGGCGTAGCGGCGCGCCGAATCGCGCCAGTCGAAGCGCTGCGCGATCGCGGCGCGGCGAAACTCGTTGAGGCGCTTGGTGGAGACGTAGACGTCGAGCGCGCGCCGGATCGCCTGCTCGAAATCGTCGCGCTCGGGGCGGTCGAACAGGAAGCCCGTCCTGTCGTCGTGGATTGTCTCGCTGAGGCCGCCGGTGCGGCAGGCGATGGGGATCGCGCCGTAGCGCTGCGCGTACATCTGACTGAGCCCGCACGGCTCGAAGCGCGAGGGCATGAGGATGAAATCCGCGCCGGCGAGCAGCACGCGCTCGTTGTCGGCGTCGAAGCCGAGACGCACGGCGACAGCGTCAGGCCGGCGCTCCGCCAGCGCCGCGAACGCCGCTTCGATCGCCGGCTCGCCGGTCCCCATGACGACGAGCTGGGCGCCGAGATCGGCGATCAACTCGGCGGCGTAAAGGACGAGGTCGGCGCCCTTCTGGTGAACCAGTCGCGCGACGTAGGCGAACAGCGGCGCGCGCGCCAGCGACAGGCCGAACATGCCGCGCACATAGTCGGCGTAGCGTCCCTTCCAGCGCTGGGGGTCGTAGAGATAGGGGCACCGGCGGTCGCGCCGCGGATCCCAGCTGTCGTCGACGCCGTTGAGAATGCCGGTCAGCCGACCCTGCGCGGCGCACTGGCGCAACAGGCCGTCGAGCCCGCAGCCGAACTCCGGCCGGGTGATCTCCTCGGCGTAGGTCGAGCTGACGGTGGTGACATGCGCGGCGTAGTTCAACCCCGCCTTGAGGAAGGAGAGACGGCCGAAGAACTCGACGCCGTGCAGGGTGAACGCGTGCGGCGGAATGGCGAGCGCGGCGAGGCGCGAGGCGTCGAACACCCCCTGGTGGGCGAGGTTGTGGATGGTCAGCATCGCCTGCGCGTCGACGCCGCGCCAGGCGAGATAGCCGGCCGCCAGCGCGGTCTGCCAATCGTTGAGATGGAGGGCGGCGGGCCTCCAGCCGCCGCCGCCGCGCTCGGCCCATTGCGCCGCCGCGAGGCTGAGCCGGGCGAAGCGGAGGTCGTTGTCGGGAAAGTCGGCACCGTCGGCGCCGACGTAGGGCGAGCCCGAGCGCTTGTAGAGTTCTTCGCACAGCACGAGGTAGACGATGAGCCCGTCGCCGAGCGTGGTTTTGCCGATCGAGCAGGGCGGGATAGCGCCCGCGCCAGGCAGACGCGCGACGATGTCGAGCGAAGTCGCGCGTTCGAGCGCCTGGCCGTAGCCGGGCAGCATCACGCGGATGTCGGCGTAGGGCCTGAGCGCGCGCGGCAACGACGCCGAGACGGCGCCGAGGCCGCCGACCTGGACGAAGTCGCTCATCTCGGAAGTGACGAACAGCGTCCGCGGCCGCAGCGGCGTCAGCGCGGAGACGCGCGCGCTTTCGGGTCGATCGACCGATTTCGGCCGCCACGGAGGGGAGTCGATGCCAAGGATCGCGGCCGGCTTGCTCACCAGCGTTCCCCCAAACTCACGTAATTTGCTGGGACGTACTAATCGCAGCACAGTAGTTAATTAAGACTAACAACGTGTTCGGCCACGAGCCGCCTCGGCTGAACGTGCCGGGTCGCGCGTCGCACGAACGACCGCGAATCACAGGTCAAGTATAGGGAAGGGCGCACGCCGCGGTCGAGCGAAAAAAAAGGCCGCGAGCGGCGAGGCGACACAGAGGAAACCGGGGCGCGCGGCGCGCGCTGTCCGGCGGGGCGGCGCGCGCGTTGCGGTCGACCGCGAACCGCGTTGCGACGAAGTGACACAGCGCGTCAAGCGGCGGCCGCGCGCGCAGACGGCCCACCGCGCGGCCGGAAAGACAGGACGCCGCGAATCGCGCTTACAGTCCAAGCGTCTCGCCGTGCAGGGCGAGATCGAGCCCCTCGCGTTCCTGGTCCGCGTTGACCCGCAGGCCGACGACGGCGTCGACGATCTTCAGCGTCGCCCAGGTGCCGACGGCGCACCAAGCGGCGGTGACGCCGACGCCGATCGCCTGCGCGACCAGCTGCGACGGGCGGCCCTCGAGCAATCCGGAGACGCCCGCTTGTCCGGCCGCCGCGCTGACGGAGGCGGTGGCGAAGACGCCGGCGAGCAGCGTGCCGAGCGCGCCGCCGACCCCGTGCACGCCGAAGACGTCGAGCGTGTCGTCGTAGCCGAGCCGCCGCTTCAGCGCCGTGCACGCCCAGTAGCAGAGCCCGCCGGCGAGGACGCCGATGACGAAGCCCTGCCAAGGCAGGACGAAGCCGGAGGCGGGGGTGATCGCGCCGAGCCCGGCGACCGCGCCGGAGATCAGTCCGAGCACGGAGGGCTTGCCGCGGCCCGCCCATTCGAGCGCGCTCCAGGTCAGCGAACCGGCGCAGGCCGACAGATGCGTCGCGACGATCGCGAACGCCGCGCGCGATCCCGCTTGCAGCGCCGAGCCGCCGTTGAAGCCGAACCAACCCACCCACAGCAGGCCGACGCCGATGACGGCGAGAGAAAGGTCGAACGGCGCGAGATTTTCGCGCCCATAGCCCTGACGGGCGCCGACGATGACCGCGGCGACCAGACCGGCGACGCCGGCGTTGAGATGGACGACGGTTCCGCCGGCGAAATCGATCAGGCCGAGGCGCGCGAGGAAGCCGCCGCCCCACGCCCAGTGGGCGACCGGCGCGTAGACGACGAACAGCCACAGGGCGCAGAAGAGGAGGAAGGCCGAGAACTTCAACCGGTCGGCCACGGCGCCGCCGACCAGCGCGCAGGTGATCACCGCGAAGGTCATCTGGTAGGCGACGTACAGCATCTCGGGAATGGTCTGGGCGAACGGGCTCACCGTTTCGACGCCGACGCCGGCGAGGAAGGCGCGGCCGAAGCCGCCGATCAGCGCGCCGTCGCCGCCGAAGGCGAGGCTATAGGCCAGGGCGAACCACAAGAGCGACACGACCGCGGTCGCCGCGACGCTCTGGGCCATGGTCGCCAGGACGTTCTTGCGGCGCACCATGCCGCAGTAGAACAGCGCCAGGCCGGGGATCGTCATCAGCAACACGAGCGCCGTCGCGCCGATCATGAAGGCGGTGTCGGCCGCGTTGATGGTCGCGTCGGCGGCGAAGGCCGGCGCGGCCAAGGCGAAAAATGCGGCTGCGGACAGGCCGGCGCGCGTCAGGCGGAGATTCATCGGGAAGTTCTCGCGTGATCGAGTCGAGGGAAGCCTTACAGCGCGTCGTCGTCGGTTTCGCCGGTGCGGACGCGGACGGCGCGCTCGAGCGGCGTGACGAAAATCTTGCCGTCGCCGATCGCGCCGGTGCGCGCCGCCGAGAGGATGGCCTCGACCACGGCCTCGACGCGCTCGTCGGGCACGGCGATCTCCACGCGCGTCTTGGGGAGAAAGCTCACCAAGTATTCGGCGCCGCGATAGATCTCGGTGTGACCGCGCTGTCGGCCGAATCCCTTCACCTCGGCGACAGTCATGCCGCGGACGCCGACCGCTTCGAGGGCGGCGCGGACGTCGTCGAGCTTGAACGGCTTGATGATGGCGATGACGAGCTTCATGACGCCGGTCGTTTCCTCTCGCTCGGCGTCGCCGAGACGCCGATTTATGCCCGGCGCGCCGCGGCGCGGGCGGGGATGATGAATTTTCCATTACTATGCGCGATTTCGCGGCGGTCGAAAAGGGCGTCCCGCAAGCTTCGCGGGCGCATTTTGTCGCGCCGCGGCGATCGGCGGCGCGGCGAGGGCGAGCGTTCGCGCGGCGAGCCGTCAGGAAGCCGCTGAGCTGGCCTGCCGCGGCGCGCGCGGCGGGCCGGTTCGCTCCACGGCGTTCTCGCCTACGCTCGGCTGCGCAAGCCGCCGCGGCCGCATGAAGCAAGCGGGGAAGAGGGCGGCCAAGAAGCCGACGGCGACCAACAAGAAGCCTTCGCGAAAGCCCATCGCGCTCGCCTGCGCCTCGATCATGCGGGAAAGGAAGCGCTGGGCTTCGAGGGCGCACGCGCGTCGCGCGGGCGGGTCGTCGTCAACCGAACCCGCCAGTGATTTCGGCTGTCCGGCCTCACAGGCTTGGCGCCGTGGCCGTAAGGCGCGAACGTAGGCTCCCCGTTGACGCGCCCGCCCGATGCAGACCGGCCGCCGGGGCGAGTCGGCGGCCGCTTTTACTTGGAGCAAAGCGCGCAACGATCCATGCGCTTTGACGTTCGCTTATTTCCCGTGCTCGTCCCGATAACGGATGCCTTCTCTGACCTCGTGGATGGCTTCGTTGATTAGCCGCGTCGCTTCCCCGGCGTGACCGCCGTGATCCTTGAATTGATCGGCGACCTCGATCTCATGCTTCGCATTCTCGAGGAGCTGCAGCGTCGCCTCCATATGAGGCTGCTCGACGGCCATGACCGTCCCCATGAAACACAGCATCGCGCCAACGGCCACGCCGACGCCGATAATCTTCCGCATTGTCATCTCCCAGATTTGAACAAAATTCAGACTACGCGGAGCGCATGGCGTTTTCAATGCGTCCTACCCGTGCGAAAGAAGGCCGGGCGTGCGCGCGACTGTCGCATTTTCGAAGAGCGGCGCTGGACCCAGCGCGACGCGGAACTCGCGAACGAGCTCGCCCGCACTCGCGGCTAGGTCGCGTTCGGCGCCGCGCCAGGCCGGGCAAGTATCCCCGCCTGGTCCCGGCGCAGTCCCGGGAATGTTCGCGCCGCGTCCCCGGGTCAGTCGGCGGCCGTTTCGGCCATCAGCTGCGCATCTCAGTCCGCCAAAGTCCGCACCCGTATATTGGCTATTTACTGGACAGGCCGGTTATTGGACAGGCCGGCCGGAGAATCACATAAGCATTTGATTTTATTGGCGCGCCCAACGGGAATCGAACCCGTGTTTCCGCCGTGAAAGGGCGGCGTCCTGGACCGCTAGACGATAGGCGCGGCGCGGCGTTCCGGCCCGCCGCGGGGGCGGCCTGCTATAGAAGCGTCCTTCGAGGCTGGCAAGGCCGCAGGCCGCGATTCTCGCCGGCGCGCGGCGGCCTCCCGGCGACGGATCGTCGGCGGGTTGTGCAACGCTTTTTCGCCGCGATCGCCTTGCGCTCGCCGCCGGCGGGGACAATCATGCGCCGCCTTTAAGGAGGGGAGCAATGCGCGCGATTCTCATCCGTCAGACCGGAGCGCCGGAGGTCATGCGGCTCGAGGACGTCGAGCTGCCGCCGCCCGGCCCCGGCGAGGCGCGCGTTCGCCATCACGCGATCGGCGTCAACTTCGTCGACACCTACTACCGCGCCGGCTTCTACGCCGCGCCGTCGCTGCCCTTCACCCCCGGCGGCGAGGGGGCCGGCGAGGTCGTCGAAGTCGGCAAGGGGGTGAAAGACTTCCGCCCGGGCGACCGCGTCGCCTACGTCAGCCAGCTCGGCGCCTACGCCGAGGAGCGCAACGTCGACGCCAAGCATCTCGTCAAGCTGCCCAGGGCGATCGCCTACGACGCCGCCGCGGCGATGATGCTCAAGGGACTCACCGCCCAGTATCTACTGCGCCAGACCCACAAGGTGAAGAAGGGCGACGTCATTCTGGTGCACGCGGCGGCGGGCGGCGTCGGGCAGATCCTCTGCCAATGGGGCAAGGCGCTCGGCGCGACCGTGATCGGCACCGTCGGCTCGGAGGAAAAGGCCGCGCTGGCCAAGAAGGCGGGCGCCAAGCACGTCATCCTCTATCGCCGGGAGGATTTCGCCGCCCGCGTCGCCGAGATCACCAAGGGCGCGAAGTGCGACGTCGTCTACGACGGCGTCGGCAAGGCGACGTTCCCGGCTTCCCTCGATTGCCTGCGCCCGTTCGGCGTGTTCGCCAGCTTTGGCTCCGCCTCCGGCGGCATTGAGGCGTTCAATATCGGGCTCCTGGCCCAGAAGGGCTCGCTGTTCGCCACTAGGCCGTCCCTGTTCACCTTCATCGCCGACCGCAAGCGGCTGGAGAAGATGGCGCGCGACCTGTTCAAGGCGGTCGCCTCGGGCCAGGTGAAGATCGTCATCGGCGCGCGGGCGCCGCTGGCCGACGCCGCGCGCGTCCACGCCGCGTTGGAGGCGCGCGAGACGACCGGATCGACGGTGCTCATTCCGTAAAGGCCCCGCGCGGCGCCGCGTCCGGCGGGCGCGCGGCCGCGCCGCCTCTTTTTCGTCGGAAACAGGCGCGATATGCGGAGGTCGTCGCCGCCCCCGCGGCTTGGCGCGCCCGGCCGGTGCGCGCTTGGCGAGCCGCGGGCGGGCTTGTATAGGGATGACGGGCGCGCGCCCGAACCGCAGCCAGCAGAGGCCATTTCGTCGATGAGCGAACCCAACGCCCTCAAGCGGGCCGCCGCCGCGCCCACCGCCAAGCCCGCCGCAAAGGAGGAGGGCTGGTGGGAGACGGTCAAGATCATCATCGAAGCGCTGATCATCGCGCTGGTGGTGCGCACGCTGCTGTTCCAGCCATTCAACATCCCCTCGGGCTCGCTCATCCCGACGCTGCTGGTCGGCGATTATGTCTTCGTGTCGAAATACGCCTACGGCTACTCGCACTATTCGCTGCCGAGCTTCCTCGACCTGGCCCCAGGGGCGATGCCCGGCCGCCTGTTCGCCTCGCAGCCGAAGCGCGGCGACATCATCGTCTTCAAGCTGCCGCGCGACGGCGAGACCGACTACATCAAACGGCTGATCGGCCTGCCGGGCGACAAGATCCAGATGATCAAGGATCGGCTCTACATCAACGGACAGATCGTGCCGCGCGAGCCGCTGCCGCCCTATGAGGCGACCTCGCATCTCGGCGCGCCCGACCTCGTCCCCCATTACCTCGAAACGCTGCCGGGCGGCGTCAAGCACGAGATCATCCAGCTCGACGGCGACGACAACCCGATGCCCTACACCGCCAACACCGACGTCTACGAGGTGCCACCCGGCGAGTATTTCTTCATGGGCGACAATCGCGACAACTCAAGCGACTCGCGCGTGCCGGCCGACCGCGGCGGCGTCGGCTACGTGCCGTTCGTCAACCTCGTCGGCCGCGCGGAGGTGATCTTCTTCTCCGTCGACGACGCGCCGGCGTGGGCGTTCTGGCGCTGGCCGTGGACAGTGCGCGGGAGCCGCATGTTTCATGCCGTGCATTGAGGCGCGCCGGCGCTGCGCGCGATCATGAGCAAGAAGGCCAAACTCGAGCTCGCGGACCTCGAGGCGCGGATCGGCCACCAATTTCGCGACCGCGAAATCGTCCAACGCGCGCTCACCCATCTCTCCGCGCCGGCGGCCGCCGGCGCGGACCGCGCGCAATCCTACCAACGCCTGGAGTTCCTCGGCGACCGGGTGCTCGGCGTCGTCGTCGCCCACATGCTCTACGAAGCCTATCCGCAGGCAAGCGAAGGCGAGCTGTCGATGCGGCTCGCCAAGCTGGTGCGCCGCGAGACCTGCGCGGCGGTGGCGGCGGAATGGGACGTCGGCCCGCACGTGGCGATGGGGCAGGGCGAAGCGCGCGCCGGCGGACGCAAGAAGTCGGCGATTCTAGCCGACGTCTGCGAGGCGATCATCGGCGCGACCTTTCTCGACGCCGGCTTCGACGCCGCGCGCGAACTGGTCACGCGCTCGTGGCGCGCGCGCATGAACGCCGACGTCGAGCCCGAGCGCGACGCCAAGACCGCGGTGCAGGAATGGGCGCAGGCGCGCGCGCTGCCGGCGCCGCGCTACATCGAGGTCGCGCGCAGCGGCCCCGCCCACGCGCCGCAGTTCGTCATGCAGGTGGTGCTCGAGGGCTTCGCGCCGGAGACCGGCGAGGCGAGCTCGAAGCGCTCGGCCGAGCAGGCGGCGGCGCAGGCGTTTCTCGCGCGCTGGAGCGGCGCGTGAGCGCGACGCGCTGCGGCTTCGTCGCGCTGATCGGCGCGCCCAACGCGGGCAAGTCGACGCTCATCAACGCGCTGATCGGCGCGAAGGTGTCGATCGTCTCGCACAAGGCGCAGACGACGCGCGCCACCACCCGCGGCATCCTGGTCGAAGGCGCGGCGCAGATCGTCTTCGTCGACACGCCGGGGCTGTTCGCTCCCAAGCGCCGGCTCGACCGCGCCATGGTCGCCTCCGCCTGGGGCGCGGCTGGCGACGCCGACGCGCTGGCGCTGCTGGTCGATTCGCGCGCGGAGTTCGCCGCCGGCGGCCCGGGCGAAGCGGGCGCGCGACGCTTGAGCGAGCCGACGCAGGCGATCCTGAAGACGCTCGGCGCAAGCCGCGCGCCCAAGTTCCTCGTCCTCAACAAGATCGACCTCGTCGAGCGCCCGCGGCTGCTGGCGCTGGCGCAAGGCTTCGACGCGGCGCTGCGTTTCGACGACACCTTCATGATCGCGGCGCTCAGCGGCGATGGCCTCGACCGGCTGCGCCGGCGGCTCGCGGCGGCGATGCCGGAAGGGCCTTGGCTCTATCCGGAGGACCAGATCGCCGACGCGCCGATGCGCGCGCTCGCCGCCGAGATCACGCGCGAAAAGCTGTTCGATCGGCTGCACGACGAGCTGCCGTATCAGGCGACGGTCGAGACGGAATCGTGGACCGATCTGCCCGACGGCTCGGCGCGCGTCGAGCAGACGATCTACGTGACGCGCGAGAGCCACAAGAAGATCGTCATCGGCGAGCGCGGCCAGACCATCAAGGCGATCGGCGCCGCGGCGCGCAAGGAGATCGCCGACGCCAACGAGACGCCGGTGCACCTGTTCCTGTTCGTCAAAGTGCGCGAGGATTGGCTCGACGACCCCGAGCGCTACCGGGCGATGGGGCTGGAGTTTCCGAAGGAGTAGCGGTCGAGACCCGGCGCCGGAGCGGGGCGGGAATGTCGCGAAGGGGCGGAGTCAAGGCGAGAGTCGCGGGTTGAGATTGGCGCAGCAGCGTCGGCGAACTTCGACTGGCGCAAGAGCTTCGAGGCGACGTCGACGGCGTCGAAGCAAGCATGGACGTGTTCTACGGGTCGCACTTCGGGCACACGGAGCAAATCGCGCAGGCCCTGGCGCGAATCATAAGCCAATCCGGGATTCCGGCGCGCGCCCGCAATCTCGCCACGGACTATCCGAGCGAGGCCGAAATCAATTCGTCGGACCCGTGCGTCCTCATCAGCCCCATTCGCTATGGCGCGCACCTCGCCGCGCCGCGGCGGCTGCTCAAGCGCATCGCCCCCCTGACGCCGCGCAAACCCCTGTTTCTCTTTTCCGTGAACCTGACCGCCCGCAAGCAGGGCAAGACCAGCCGCGTCGGAAACGTCTATCTTCGCAAATGGATCCGCGCGACCGGGGCGCGTCCGTCGCTCGCCGAGGCGATCGCCGGCAAGCTCGACTATCCGCGCTACAACCTACTCGACAGAATGATGATTCGCTTCATCATGACGGTGACGGGCGGACCCGCCGATGGAAAGTTGGTGGTCGACTACACGCCGTGGCCGCATGTGGCGGAGCTGGCCAATGAGATCGGCGAGGCGGCGAAGGCGTGGCGCGAGAATAGGGCTCGCGCCGCCGACCAACGATGAGCGGGGATGAAGAGAAGAGGTTGGCGGCGTTCGGGCCTGCCGAAAAGCCCCAAGCGTCGCCGCGATTCCCGGCGACAGCCGGCTCGCCCTGCTCGCCGCCCTCGGCGTTGAGGGCGGCGATCTGAAGGGCGTGCGCGGCGTCGCGAGACGCGGACGTAGCGCGTCGCTTGCGACGGCGCAGCCGCGCCGCCGGGTTCAGTTGCAGTACATCAGGTAGCAGCGGGCGTTCCGCGGCGTTCGCACCGCGCATTCGCGTAGCGCGATTTGCGCCGCGTAGGCGCGGTTGGGCGACGTGCCCCACCCGGTCGAACCGGTCGTGCCGCGCGCGGAGCAATACCAAGCTTCCGCCGGCGTCGAGGCGATGACGGCGAATGCTGCGACGGCGGCGAAACCGGCGATTAGCGTCGAGGCAATTCGTAGCGTTCGCATATTCCCCTTCCACGGTCACACAGTCGGCAGACGCCAGTGTACTTAGGCCGGCGTCGTTGGCAAGCGCGCTTTGCATGCAAATGGGCAAAGAAACGCCGCGCGAGCGCGAAGATCGCGGGCAGCGCCGTCGCCGCCCGCGCCGAAAACGCCGAAACGACGACGGTTCGTTCGCTGCTCGCGCGCGATTTAGCCGTCGTCGGCGCGATCCCGAACCCGGCCGGCCCCGGCTCGTTCCTGCAGAAGAAGGGCGACCTTGTGCTCTGCTTCGTCGCCGAGACGAGGACGTCGAAGAACGTCGCGACGCCGAACGTCCCGCTCGAGGTCAATCGCAAAGGGAAGAGCCGCTTCTCGCCGTTGCTCTAGCGCAAGCGCAGCGCCATCGAAAGCGTGTTCCGCCGGCTGAGGGACTCGCGCCGCGTCGCAACCCGCTCGGATCGCAACGCCGCGACCTTCCTCGTCGCGCCTTGCGTCGCCGCCATCACCCGCTATTGGTTATGAGTCCGGACCGTAATCCGACAAATCGCCGCATGGCTGCGTCCTGGCGGCCGATTCCTTAGCGAGCTATGGCGCGGCCGAAGGCGACTGGATGGGGAGTGGCTGGGAACGACCATGTTCTTCAGTCACAACTCTCCTGAGGCGACGAAGAGCGCGATCCAGCGTTCCGGACTCCGGCTGGAGCGCGTCGAGGTCCTCAAGCAGGACAACGAAGAGGAATCGTTTCTTTGGATCACCGCGCGAAAGCCTTGAACCCCGCGCCCCTCGGAACGTCGGCTTGCGGCCCGGTCCGGCCAATGATCAGCGTCCGCGGGGCGCGCGGCGGCAAGCGCGTTTGGGTCCGGCTGCGCGCCGCTCACGGCGCCGGCGGCGGCGTCCACGGTCCCGGCGCGACGACGGCGGGCGCGGCCTTGCCCATCGCCGCGGCCATCGCGCTGAGACTCGCCACCGAACCGCCGAGCTGCATCGTCTCGACCGCGGTGCTCGGCACGATCACGATCGTCGCGTTGTCGCGCTTCAGGCCCTCGTAGAGCATGTTCATCGCGCGCAGATGGAAGGCGGTCGGGTTGTTGGCGTAGGTCAGCGCCGCCTCGGCGAATTTCTCCGCCACCTGGCGCTCGGAATCGCCGAGGATAACGCGCGCCTGGCGTTCGCGCTCGGCCTGCGCCTGCATCGACATGGCGTCTTGCAGAGAGGGCGGGATCAGCACGTCCTTGACCTCGACCGAAATGACGTTGATTCCCCACGGCTCGGTGCGCTCGTCGATGATCTTCTGCAGCTCGGCGCTGATCTTGTCCCTTCCCTCCAGCATGTCGGCGAGCATGGTCTTGCCGATGACGTCGCGCAGCGCGGTCTGCGCCGCCCAGCTGATCGCGCCGTTGTAGTCGGCGACGTCGAGCGCCGCCTTCTTCGCGTCGAGGACTTTCCAGAACAGCACCGCGTCGACGTCGACCGGCACCGTGTCCTTGGTCAGCGTCTTTTCCGCCTTGAACGCGCTGGCGATGACGCGGGTGTCGATCCAGTAGGGCACGGTCTCGACGATCGGAACGATGAAGAACAGGCCGGGGCCCTCGAGCGAGCGGAAGCGGCCGAGCCGTAGCACCACGACACGCTCCCACTGGTCGGCGATTTTGACCGCGTAGGAGACGAAAGAGGCGACGACGACGGTCAGGACGGCGATGAAGCCGCTGGGGCCGTAGCCGGCGCCGGAGACGGCGTAGGCGAGCGCGAAGCCGACAATGAGCAAGACGACGAAGATCAGCGCCGGAAGCGAGTTGGATTTCCTCATGGCGTCGTTCCTCCTTCCCGTTTGACGCGCAGCCGACGCCGCGGCGAGGTCGAAATCGGCGAGGACCGCGCGCCTGCGATCATGCCGGCAAACGCCGGCGCGCGCCAGACGCAAAACGCGCGCGCCGTCCGCGACGCCGTCGACGCGGCCCGGCCGGCGCGGTTTTGTCCGCCGGCGCGGCGCGGATTGCGGGAATGGCCGGCCGCGGGCATGATCGGCCGGTTTCACGCCGCAAGCGGATCGCCCGATGTCGACCCTCGCCCGCCCAGCCGACGCCCGCGACGCCGAGCGCGCGGACTCGCCGCCCGCGGAAACGCGCGCCACGAGGCCGCTCGCGCTGGCGGCGGCGTGCGGGATCGTCTTCGTCGGCTCGCTGGCGCTGTTCGTCTGGGGCCTCGATGCGGCGCGCGACATCTATTTCGACGAAACCTGGTACGTGCCGACCGCGCGCGAGATCCTCAAGTCGGGCGTCGTGCTGCACCCGGAGCATCCGCCGCTCGCCAAGCTCCTGATCGCCGCGGGATTGCGGATGTTCGGCGACAATCCCATCGGCTGGCGCGCGATGAGCGCGCTGTTCGGCGCCCTGACCCTCGCCGCGGTGACGATCTGGTCGTTCGCGCTGCTGCGCGACGTCGGCCAGGCGCTGTGGGCGAGCGCCGTCACGCTCGCCGACTCGGTCGTCTACGTCCAGGCGCGCATCGCCATGCTGGACATCTTCCTCATGGCGTTCTGCGCCTTCGGGCTGGCGTTCTTCACCCTCAGCCTGAAGGAGAAGCGGTCCGAACGCCGCTCGTTCGTCTTCGCCGTCGCCGCCGGGGCGAGCCTCGGCCTCGCCGGCGCGTGCAAGCTGTCGGGCTTCTTCCTGCTCGCGGGCGTGCTCGCCGCGCGGCTGCTCATCGGCCTGTTGAAGCTTTGGCGCGTGCGCTTCGAGGACGCGCGGGAGAGCGATTTCTTCGCCCCCGACGCCTGGGCGGGGCTGACCCCGGCGAAGACGATCCTCGCCTTCGTCGTCGCGCCGTTCTTCGCCTACTACCTCGCCCATATTCCGCAGTTCATCCAAGACGGCTCGCCGCTCGCGTTCTTCGGCGAGCAGCGGCGCATGATCGAGATCATGACCGGGACGTCGGCGACCCACCCTTATTCGAGCCTGTGGTGGGAATGGCCGGCGATGGCGCGGCCGATCTGGTATCTCTTCCACGTCGAGGGCGGCGAGGCGGCGACATGGGGGGCGCAGAACCCCGCCCAGGCGGTCGTCGCGCTCGCCAATCCGCTCGTCTTCTACGCCGGCGAAGCGGCGATCCTGCTGATGACGTGGCGCTGGATCGCGCGGCGCGAGGTCGACGCGATGATCGTCGCGATCGCCTTCTTCTTTCAGTACCTGCCGTGGGCGGTGAACCCGAAGGGACTGGAGTTCTTCTACTATTATTTCCCACCGCTGCTTTGCGCCGGCCCGGCGCTGGCGCTGATGTTCTTCCGCGGCGGGGGGTGGGCGCGCCATCTCGCCGCGCTCGCCTTTCTCGCCGCGGCGGGGCTGACGTTCGTCTTCTTCCTGCCGGTGCTGTCGGCGCAATTCCCTGTCGACCCCGACGCCTTCGGGTTGCGCGTCTGGTTCAATTCCTGGCGCTGAGCGCGCGAAAAGATTTCCTTCCTGGCGCGGGGCGGCTAGAAGGCGCCGGTGACCGTCGACGCCTTTCCTCGCCCCCTGCCTCGCCCGCGCAAGATTGCGCGCTCCGATCCGAGCTTCTGGCGGGTGACCGCGCCCGTGTTCGTCGGCGGCTTCGCCACCTTCGACGTGCTCTACTCCGTGCAGCCGCTGATGCCGGCGTTCGCGCGCGATTTCGCCGTCTCGCCGGCCCAGGCGAGCCTGTCGCTGTCGGTGACGACCGCGCTGCTGGCGGCGGGAATGCTCGCGGCGGGCGCCGTCGCCGAGGCGTTCGGCCGCAAGCGGACGATGGCCGTTTCGCTCGCCGCGACCGCGCTCGCCGCCACGCTGGCGGCCTTCGCGCCGAACTGGCCGACCTTCCTCGCCCTGCGCGCGCTCGCCGGCCTGGCGCTGTCGGGCGTGCCGGCGGTGGCGATGGCCTATCTCGCCGACGAACTGGACGCGCCGGCGCTCGGCCTGGCGATGGGGCTCTATATCGCCGGCAACACCGTCGGCGGCATGGGCGGCCGGCTCGCCGCCGCGGCGCTCTCCGACCTGTACGGCTGGCGGCCGGCGATCGCCACGGTGAGCGTCGTCGGTTTCTTCGGCGCAGCGATGATCGCCTGGGGGCTGCCCCCCAAGCGCGACTTCACCCCCCGCCCGCCCGACGCGCGGCGGCTGGTCGTCACGCTCATGCGCCACCTCGCCGATCCCGGCCTGCGGCTCTTGTTCGCCGAGGGGTTCCTGCTGCTCGGCGTCTTCGTCTGCGCGTACAACTACCTCGGCTTCCGGCTCGCCGCGCCGCCATTTTCCTACAGCCAGACCGCGATCGGGATGTTGTTCGTCATCTATATCGTCGGAGCGATCAGTTCGGTGACGATGGGGACGCTCGCCAGCCGTTACGGGCGCCGACGGGTGATGTGGATCGCCATCGCGATCGTGATGGCGGGCGTCGCCGTCACTTTGCCGGACAACATCGTCGCCATCGTCCTCGGCGCCGGCCTGATCACCTGGGGGTTCTCCGGCGGCCACTCGATCGCTTCGAGCTGGGTGGGCTTGCGCGCCGAGAGGGCGCGCGCCTACGCCGCCGCGCTCTATCTCTTTTTCTTTTACGTCGGCTCGGCCGTCGCCGGCGCGGCGGGCGGCCTGTTCTTCGCCCGCGACCGCTGGCCGGCGGTGGCGGCGCTGCTGGCGGCGATGACCGGCGCCGCGCTATGGATCGCGCTGCGCCTTTCCAAAGTCCCGCCGCCGCGCCATCTTCAGCCGCGTTGAGTCGGAGCGTCGCGATGGAGTGGCGCGACGAAGGCATCGTCATCGGCGTGCGCCGCCACGGCGAGAGCTCGGCGATCGTGGAGGCGATGACGCGGGCGCACGGCCGCCATCTCGGTCTGGCGCGCGGCGGGCGGTCGGCGCGCCTCCGCGGCGCGCTGCAGCCCGGCAACAGCCTCGGCCTGGTGTGGCGCGCGCGGCTCGACGAGCATCTCGGCGCCTATGCCGTCGAGCCCCTGACGCTCCGGGCGGGGCGGCTGATCGAGAGCGCGCTGGCGCTCGCCGGCCTCGGCTGGCTCGCCGCGCTGACGCGCCTCCTGCCGGAGCGCGACCCGCACGAATCGGTGTTCGAAGCGCTGACCGTGATCGCCGATCATCTCGACGACGCCGGCGTCGCGCCGGCGCTGGTGGCGCGCTTCGAGGCGCGGCTGCTCGCCGAGTGCGGCTACGCGCTCGACCTCGAGCGCTGCGCGGCGACGGGCGCGCGCGAGGACCTGATCTACGTCTCGCCGAAGACCGGCCGCGCGGTCAGCGCCGCGGCGGGCGCGCCGTGGCGCGACAAGCTGTTGCCGCTGCCCGCATTCCTGCGCCTCGGGGTCGAGGCGCCGGCGCCGACGCCCGCCGAGGTCGGCGACGCCTTCCGGCTGACCGGCTTCTTCCTGGCGCGCGATCTGTTCGCCCCGCGCGGCCAGGCGCTGCCCGACGCGCGCCGCGCCTTCCTCGCCGCGGCGGGCGAGGCGGTCGGCGCGTGAGGCTGGCGCGCGTCCTAAGGCGTTGTGCTGTTTGGTGGAATTCAGCGAGGCGCCCATCCGAGGCTTCGCGCGACCTGCTCCCGCAGTCGGGTGAAGGGGTTAAGGGCGGCGCCTCCGCCCCCTCTCCCGCTTGCGGGAGAGGGGGCGGAGGCGCGCCTCAACCTGATCGGCGGCATGCTCTAAGCCGCGCTGCTTCGCCTCAATCGGCCATGGCGACGCGGCGCGGCGCGGCGGCGCGCACCTCAGGGTCGACCTGCCCGTGAATGCGGGTGAAGTTCTCCTCGAACATGTCGACCAACCGCTGCGCCGTCGAGGCGAACGCGCTTGGGTCCTTCCACGTCTTGATCGGCTCGAGCAGCAGCGGATCGACCCCGGGGACGTCGACCGGCGTCGCCAGGCCGAAGTAGGGGTCGACGCGGAATTTCGCCCGGCTCAGCGAGCCGTCGAGCGCCGCCGCGAGCAGGCGGCGGGTGACGCGGATCGGCATGCGCCGGCCGACGCCGCAAGGGCCGCCGCTCCAGCCGGTGTTGAGCAGCCAGCAGTCGACGCCGCCGCCCTCGACGAGGTCGCGCAGGAGGTTGCCGTAGACCGCCGGGCGGCGCGGCATGAACGGCGCGCCGAAGCAGGTCGAGAAGGTCGCCTGCGGCTCGACCACGCCCTTTTCCGTTCCCGCCACCTTCGCGGTGTAGCCGGAAAGGAAATGATAGATCGCCTGCTTGGCGTTGAGCTTGGCGATCGGCGGCAGAACGCCGAAGGCGTCGCAGGTGAGCATGACGACGTTGCGCGGCGTCCCGGCGCGCCCCGACGCCGTCGCGTTGGCGACGAAGTCGATCGGATAGGCGATGCGAGTGTTCTCGGTCTTGGAATCGTCGTCGAAGTCGGGCGCGCGCGTGCGCGGGTCAAGCGTGACGTTCTCCATCACGGTGCCGAAGCGTTCGCTCGCCGCGTAGATCTCCGGCTCGGCCTCCCGCGACAGGCGGATCGCCTTCGCGTAGCAGCCGCCTTCGAAGTTGAACACGCCCTCGGGGCCCCAGCCGTGCTCGTCGTCGCCGATCAGAGTGCGGCTGCGGTCGGCCGAAAGCGTAGTCTTGCCGGTCCCGGAGAGGCCGAAGAACACGGCGACGTCGTCGTGGCCGCCGTGGTTGGCGGAGCAGTGCATCGGCATGACGCCCGCTTCGGGCAGGATGAAGTTGAGATAGGTGAACACCGACTTTTTCATCTCGCCGGCGTAGCTGGTGCCGCCGACCAGCACGATGCGGCGGGTGAAGTCGCAGGCGATCACCGTCTGGCTGCGGCAGCCGTGGCGGGCGGGATCGGCCCGGAAGGAGGGCAGGTCGACGATCGTCAGGTCGGGGACGAAAGCGGCGAGCGCGCGAACCTCCGGCCGGATGAGCAGGTTGCGGATGAACAGCGAGTGCCACGCCAGCTCGGTGTAGACGCGGGCGCGCACGCGCGCCGCCGGATCGGCGCCGGCGTAGAGGTCCTGCGCGAACAGCTCGCGGCCGCGCGCGTGGGCGAGAAAGTCCGCGAACAGCGCGTCGAAATGCGCGCGCGTGATCGCGCCGTTGCCTTCCCACCACACGACGCCTTCGGTGGCCGCGTCGCGGACGATGAATTTGTCTTTCGGGCTGCGGCCGGTGTGGAGGCCGGTGTCGGCGACCAGCGCGCCGCCCCGCGCGACGACGGCCTCGCCGCGCCGGATCGCCTCTTCGTAAAGTTGGGGCGCGCCCAAGTTCCAGTGAACCGCCGCCAACTCCTTGAGACCAAATGACTCCGCGCCGTGATCGGCGTTGAAAATGCCCGTCTGCCTCATGAATTCCCCTTCGATCCGACGGACCTTAGGTTGGCCGGCGGGCCCCATACATTGTTCTAGCGCAAATGCAAACTGACAGATCAGCGCAGGGGGCGCCGAGGCGGGCTTGGCGGGTCACGCGCCGAGCGGCGCGAAGCGGATGACGCGGCAGAGATCGCCGGCCGCGGCGGGCGGCGCGTCGGGCGCGCGCGCGATCAGCCCTTCGGCGCGCGCCAAGGTCTTCACCAGCGAGGAATCCTGCGAAGCCACAGGCGTCGCGAGCGGCGCGCCGTCGATCCCGGAGGCGAACGTCGCGCGCAGGTATTCCTTGCGCGGCCCGCCGGCGGGCAGCGCGGCGCCGAGACGGGCGGGCTCGCTCAAGTCGCCGCCCGCCGCCGGGTCGCCGAGCAGCGCGCGGATCAGCGGCCGGAGGAAGAGAATAGCGCAGACGGTCGAGGAAGTGGGGTTGCCCGGCAGGCCGAGCACCCGCATGGCGCCGAGCCGGCCGTGGATGAGCGGCTTGCCCGGGCGCATGCCGATGCGCCAGAAGCCGAGCGCCATTCCGGCGTCGGCGAGCCCCTGCCGCACCAGATCGCGGTCGCCGACCGAGGCGCCGCCGAGCGTGACGAGCACGTCCGCTTCGGCGGCGCGCGCGCGCGCCAGGGCGGCCGCCAGCGCCTGCGGCTCGTCGCCGACCAGGCCAAGGTCGATCGGCTCGCCGCCGGCGGCGGCGGCGATCCCGGCGACGGCAAAGTTGTTGCAGGCGACGATTTGCGCCGGCCCGCGCGCCGCGCCGGGCGCGACCAGCTCGTCGCCGGTGGCGAGAATGGCGACGCGCGGCCGGCGACGCGCGGCGACCGTCGCATGGTCGGCCGCGGCGGCGAGGGCGAGGTCGCGCGGCGTGAGCCGCCGGCCCGTCGTCAGCACGATCTCGCCCTCAGCGAAATCGAGGCCCGGCGCGCGCACATAGTCGCCCGCGGCGACGGGCGCGGTCAGCACGACCGCCTCGCCCTCGCGCCGAGCCTCTTCCTGGATCGCCACCGCGTCAGCCCCTTCAGGCAGCGGCGCGCCGGTGAAGATGCGCGCGGCCTGCCCGGCGAGGAGCCGGCCGGCGAAGGCGTGGCCGGCCGCCGATTCGCCGACCACCGTCAGCCGCGCCGACGCGCGCGCCGCGTCGACGGCGCTAAGCGCGTAGCCGTCCATCGCCGAATTGGCGAACGGCGGTTGGACCCGCCGCGAGGCGAGGTCGCGCGCCAGCGTGCGGCCGAGCGCGTCGGAAAGCGCGACCGTCTCCGCTTCGAGCGGCTCGGAGGCCGAAGCGAGCACGCGCGCCAGCGCCTCCTCGACGCTGATCAGCGGCGCGGCCGTCACGGCGCCGGCTCCGGCGTCGATCGAGACGCCCCAGCGCAAATCCCAACCTCGCCGGTCACCGCTCGCTCCCCTCGGCGCGCCACAGGCCGGATTTCCCGCCGCGCTTCTCGATCAGCCGGACGGCTTCGATGCGCATTCCGCGGTCGGCCGCCTTGGCCATGTCGTAAACGGTCAGGCAGGCGACGGCGACGGCGGTCAACGCCTCCATCTCGACGCCGGTCGGTCCGATCGTCTTCGCCTCGGCGCGCACGACGACGCTCGGCGGCGCCTCCTCGAGCGCGAAGTCGACGGCGATGCGGGTCAGCGCGATCGGGTGGCAGAGCGGGATCAGCTCGTGCGCGCGCTTGGCCGCCATGATCGCGGCGATGCGCGCCGTTCCCAGCACGTCGCCTTTCTTGGCGTCGCCGGAGCGGATGAGCGCGAGCGTCTCCGCCCGCATGACGACGCGCCCTTCGGCGATCGCCACGCGCTCGGTCGCCGGCTTGTCGGAGACGTCGACCATGCGCGCCTCGCCGGAGGCGCCGAGGTGGGTGAGGGCGGACATTTCCCGTTTCAAGCAAGTTTTGCGGGCGCTGGCAATGGCTGCGAAGCGCCGTCTCGGTTGCCCCGCGCCGCAGCCTCGGCTAAGTCGGGCGCATGGTCGAGCTCGTCTCCCGCCCGAGCGCTCCCGCCGCGCCCCGCCAATGCGGAACTTGCGCCTTGTGCTGCAAGGTGTTCCGCTCGCCGACGGGCGACACGCCGACGGGCGCGTGGTGCCGCCACTGCCGGCCGGGGTCGGAGAGCGCCTGCGCGATTTACGCCACGCGCCCGACGCAATGCCGGGAGTTCTTCTGCCTGTGGATGAGAGATCCCAGCCTGCCGGAGGCGTGGAAGCCCGACCGTTCGCATATCGTGCTGTCGATCTTCCCCGCCAACGGCTTCCTCTACGCCCAGGTCGATCCCAGCGCGCCGCAGGCGTGGCGCAAGGCGCCCTATTTCGACGACCTGCGCCGCCTCGCCAAGCGCCTGAACGAGCGCAACCGCCACGTCATCGTGTTCGTCGGCGAGGTCGCGACGCTGATCTTGCCCGAGGACGCCGTGCCGCTGGGCAAGATGACGGCCGAGGACAATTTCCGCCTCCAGCCCGCCTTCGGACCGAACGGGCCGACCTACAAAGCCGTGCGGGCCTGAGAAAAGCCGCTCGCGGCGCGACGGGCGCGCCGCCCGCGGCTCGCGATTTGCAGTAGGCTTGAGAAAAGCGGCGGCGCTTGCGACATTGGCCGCGGCGGGTTCGCCGCCGCTCCGGAGCCCAAGAAAGATGAACGACGTCGCCGCTTTTCTCGCCCGCGCGATCGCCGAGGGGCGCGGCCGCGCGCCCGCCGACCTCGTCCTCAAGGGCGGGCGGCTGTTCGACCTCGTCTCCGGCGAGTTGCGCCAAGGCGACATCGCCATCCACGGCGATCGCATCGTTGGGACGCTCGCCGACTATCGCGGCGCGGTCGACATCGACGTCGCCGGCAAGATCGTCGTTCCTGGCTTCATCGACACCCATCTGCACGTCGAATCCTCGCTCATCACGCCGCTCGAGTTCGATCGTTGCGCGCTGCCTCGAGGGGTGACCACAGCGATCTGCGACCCGCACGAGATCGCCAACGTGCTCGGCGTCGCGGGCCTGCGCTATTTCCTCGACTCGGCGCTGGCGACGGCGCTCGACCTTCGGGTGCAATTGTCGAGCTGCGTGCCGGCGACGCACATGGAGACCGCCGGCGCACGGCTGGAGGTCGAGGAGCTTCTGCCGCTCGCGCGCCACCCCAAGGCGCTCGGCCTCGCCGAGATGATGAACTTCCCCGGCGTGCTCGCCGGCGATCCCGGTTGCCTCGCCAAGCTCGCGGCGTTCCAGGGGCGGCCGATCGACGGCCACGCGCCGCTGCTTTCCGGCCTCGACCTCAACGGCTACCTCGCCGCCGGCGTGCGCACCGACCACGAGACGACCAACGCCGCCGAGGCGCGCGAGAAGCTCTCCAAGGGCATGCAGGTGCTGGTGCGCGAGGGCTCGGTCTGCAAGGACCTGCATGCGCTGGCGCCGATCGTCACCGAGCGCCATTCGCCCTTCGTCGCCTTCTGCACCGACGACCGCAATCCGCTCGACATCGCCGAGGAGGGCCACCTCGACTACATCATTCGCACGGCGATCGCGCTCGGCGCGCCGCCGCTCGCCGCCTATCGCGCCGCCAGCATTTCCGCGGCGCGCATCTTCGGTCTCGCCGACCGCGGCCTCGTCGCGCCGGGCTGGCGCGCCGATCTCGTCGTCCTCGACGATCTCGAATCGTGCGCGGTGGCGAAAGTGATCAGCGCCGGGCGCGTGGTCGACGAGGCGCTGTTCGCCGCTCGTCCCGCCGTCGAGCCGGTCGGGCGCGGCAGCGTCAAGGCGCGCCGCGTCAGCGCCGAGGATTTCGCCGCGCGCGGGCAGGGGCCGTCGACCCAGGCGATCGGCGTCGTCCCCGGCCAGGTCATCACCGAGCGCGTGCCGGCGATCCTGCCCTTCGCCAACGGGCTGCGCGGGATCGACCTCGATCGCGACCTCATCAAGGTCGCGGTCGTCGCCCGCCACGGCGTCAACCACAACATCGCCCTCGGCTTCGTCGCCGGCTTCGGCATGAAGCGCGGCGCGATCGCTTCCTCGGTCGGCCACGACAGCCACAACATCGCCGTGGTCGGCGCGAACGAGGCGGACATGGCGGCCGCCGTCAATCGCCTGATCGAGATCGAAGGCGGCTTCGTCGTCGCCGAGAGCGGACGCGCGA
>Ga0326728_10005525_pt1 | contig 35286 bp, 32 predicted proteins | sample MB3enrmetagenome_FD_207602 | JGI IMG/M metagenome (GOLD analysis project Ga0326728, IMG submission 207602) | Lab enriched peat soil microbial communities from McLean, Ithaca, NY, United States - MB31MN | ecosystem: Environmental > Terrestrial > Soil > Wetlands > Peat | place: USA: New York...
TCTCGGCACCCTCGACGTCATCAATTCCTTCATCACCGACGACGGCATTCGCGACGAGGACGCCCGCGTTTTCGAAAGCCGAGGCATCGAGGTCATTATCGCCCGCTGAGACCGAAGGCGCCGACCCACGGGCGGAGCAAATGGCCGGCGAGGAACGGCAGCGGCAATTGCAGGATGATGGCGCCGACGGCACCGAGCGAAACGCCGCCTTTCAGATTCATCAGCAACGCGACGAGGGCCGGCGTCAGGAAAATGCCGATCAGATTGGACAGAGAAGCGCTGCATACTGCCGCCGCCGCATTGCCGTGCGCGATCGAGGCGAAGGCGATCGACGATTGCGTGGTCGAGGGCGACAGGCAAAGGAACAACAGGCCGACGAGCAGGGAGTCGGGCGACACCGACCCGAGCGCATGGCGCAACGCCACTCCGAGCAGTGGAAACAGCGCAAAGGTCGAACACAGCACAAGCAGGTGAAGCCGCCAATGCAGCGCGCCCGACAGCACGGCTTCTCTCGACAGCCGTGCGCCATGCAGGAAGAACAGCAGCGCGATCGCCACAATTGTCACGACATGGACGGCGCCGGCCGCGGCGCCGCGGGCCGGAAGCAGGCTCGCGAAAACGACGGTGGCGACAATCGCAAGCGTGAAATTGTCGGGCCTGTACGTCGACAAAACCGGATTTCGTAGGCCAGATCATTCCCAGCTCGAGCGTCAGCCATCCCTGATCCACGGGATATCTCGGCGCCGCCTCACAGTCGGCGGCCCTTCCCATGTTTGTAGCTGTTGCAGCCGCGCGAGTCCCCCCTCTCGTTCCGGTTCGGGAAAGAGGCCCACCGGCCCCCGGGGGCCGGCAAAGGCGTGATCCCCGTCGGCAACAATTACCGGTGCGATTTTTCTCCGCGGAATGTGAAGGGGGTTGCCACGGCGTAAAGTATGGTATACAAGAGCGTGTACAGCAGGCCGGGCGTCTCACTTTCCCCGACGTTTCGTGCGACTGCGCCAAACGGCGCAGACGAAGCCGTGAAGAAGATTTTCGTCCAGAAAGATTCCTACTACGACTCGGTGTTCCTCATGCTGATGAGCCGGGAGGTGGAGTCCGCCTCCGGCGTGCATGACGCCACGGTCGCCATGGGAACGGAGATGAACCTCGATCTCCTGCGGTCCCAGGGCTTCGAGGCGAATTCGTTGGCCGGCGTGACCCCGAACGACCTCGTCATCGCCGTTGATTGCGCCAGCGCCGAGGCCGCGGACGCCGCCATGGCGGCGGCGAAGCTGGCCTTGGGCAGGAAGCCGCGTCCCGCGGCGAACGGCGGCGCCGGCTCCTCGCCGACCAGCCTGCGCGCCGCCCTCGCGGCGCTGCCCGGCGCGAACCTCGCGGTCGTCTCGCTGCCGGGCGCCTATGCCGCCCGCGAGGCTCGCAAGGCGCTGGAGAGCGGGCTGCACGTCATGCTGTTCTCCGACAACGTGTCGCTGGAAGACGAGATCGCCCTGAAGGCGTTGAGCCGGCGCAAGGGGCTGCTCCTCATGGGGCCGGATTGCGGAACGGCGATCATCAACGGCAAGCCCCTCTGCTTCGCCAATGTCGTGAAGCGCGGCCCGGTGGGCGTCGTCGGCGCGTCGGGCACCGGCATGCAGGAGGTCGCCTGCCTCGTCGACCGCGCCGGGTCTGGCGTCAGCCAGGCGATCGGCGCCGGCGGGCGGGATCTGAAGAACGAGCGAGTGGGCGGAGCCACCACGCTCATGGGGATTGAGGCGCTGGCCGGCGACGAGGGGACCAAGGTCATCGTCGTCATCTCCAAGCCGCCCGCGAAGGCGGTCGCCGAGCGTGTGCTGTCGGCCCTCGAACGCAGCGGCAAACCCGCCGTGGTCTATTTCGTCGGCCTTGCGCCCGAACCCCGGCGAGCCGGCTCCGGAGTGCAGTTCGCCGCGAACCTGGAAGAGACGGCCGGCATGGCCGTGGCGCTTGCCGAGGGCAGATCCTACACGCCGCAGACGTTCACGCTTCCCCCCGCCGAAATCGAGGCGATCGTGGAGCGCGAGACGCGCGCGATCGGCGGCGCCCAACAATACCTGCGCGGATTCTACACCGGCGGCACGCTCGCGGACGAGGCCTGGATGCTCGCCCACCAATGCACGGGGACCGTGTATTCCAACAATCAGACCGATCCGCGTTTCATCCTCAGCGATCCGCATCACTCCACGGGCCACACCATCGTCGATCTGGGGGACGATGTCTTCACCCTCGGCCGGCCGCATCCCATGATCGACCCCAGCGCGCGCGTCGAGCGGATGATGGCGGAACGCGAAGACGCGGAGATCGCCGTCGTGCTCGTCGATGTCGTGCTCGGTTACGGATCGCACGACGATCCCGCCGGGGCTCTGGCGCCGGCGGTGCAGACGCTGCGCGAGGCGGCGCACAAGCGCGGCGGTTACCTGCCGGTGCTGGCCTCGATCACCGGAACCGAAGGCGACCCGCAGAATCTCGCGCTCCAGACGGCGAAGCTCGAGGCGGCGGGTTGCGTCGTCATGCCCTCGAACCACCAGGCTTCTCTGCTGGCGACGAAGCTCCTGGAAAGGCTGAATGATCGTTCCCGAAAGGCAGGCGCAGTGTGGACGAGACGCTGAACATCGAGCCCGTCGCCGCGCTCTTCAAGAGCCGCCTGTCGGTCGTGAACCTGGGTCTCACCTCCTTCGCCGAGACCCTGCGCGCGACGGGGGCCGACGTCATCGAGGTTGACTGGCGGCCGCCCGCGGGCGGCAACGCCGCGATGATCGCGACCCTGGAGCGGATCGCGCGGAGCCGGACGGACGTGGAGGCGGCCAACAGAAAGGCGGCCGACATCATCCTCGCCGGCAAGCCGATGCTCGTGGATATCGGCGTCGCCGGCGAGGTCGTCCCCGGGATGACGCCGACCACGGTGCTCCACGCCGGGCCTCCCGTCACGTGGGAGCGCATGTGCGGTCCGATGAGGGGCGGCGTGATCGGCGGGCTCATCTACGAAGGCCTGGCGGCGAACCGCGCCGAGGCGGAATCGCTGGCCGCCTCGGGCCGGATCGCCTTCGCGCCCTGCCACGACCACGCCGCCGTGGGACCCATGGCGGGCATCGTGACCTCCCGGATGCCCGTGTGGATCTTCGAGAACGCCACGTATGGAAACCGTTCGTACTGCACCGTCAACGAGGGCCTGGGCAAGGTTCTGCGCTACGGCGCCTTTTCCGACGAGGTCCTGAACCGTCTTCGCTGGATCGAGACGGAACTCGCGCCGGTCATGAAGAAGGCGCTGAAGCTGCACGGCCCCATCGACATGCGCAGCGTCATCGCCCAGGCGTTGCAGATGGGCGACGAGGGGCACAACCGCAATCGCGCCGCCACCTCGCTGATGATCCGCGAGTTCGCCCCCTGCCTCGTGCGGCTGGACGAACCGGCGGAGAAGCTCGTGAGAATCCTGAACTTCCTCAATGCGAACGACCACTTCTTCCTCAATCTGTCGATGCCCGCCTGCAAGTGCGTCGTGGACGCCGCCAAGGGCGTCGAGGGAAGCTCGGTGATCGTCGCCATGGCGCGCAACGGAACCGACTTCGGAATCCGCGTCTCCGGCCTCGGCGACCGCTGGTTCACCGGGCCGGCCTCCATGGTCGACGGGCTCTACCTCCCGGGGTTTTCCGCCAAGGACGCGGCCCCCGACATCGGCGATTCCGTGATCACCGAGACCGCCGGCATCGGCGGATTCTGCATGGCCGCCGCGCCTGCGATCGTCAAGTTCGTCGGCGGCACGCCCCAGGACGCGATCGACTTCACCACGCGCATGTACGAGATCACGGTGGCCGAGAACGCCGCCTACCAGATCCCGGCGCTGGACTTCCGCGGTTCGCCGACCGCCATCGACGTGTGCAAGGTCGTCGACACCGGCATCCTGCCTGTCATCAATACGGGAATCGCCCACCGCGAGCCGGGCGTGGGGATGGTCGGCGCCGGGCTGGTCAAACCTCCCGAAAATTGTTTCCGCGACGCCGTCTCCGCCTTTGCGGACGCGTACGGCGCCTCATCGACTTCGTAGAGGAGCGCTCCATGAAACCCATTGACCTGTCGATCCCCCTCGGTATCGGAACGCCGCCCTGGCCCACCTACACTCCGCTCCAGGTTCAGTACTTCAAGCGGCTGGCCCCCAACGGCGCCAACGGGCAGGTGGTGACTCATTCCAATCACGTGGGCACCCACCTCGATGGCGAGATCCACTTCTACACGCCGGGCAAGGACATCGCCAGCCTGGATCTGGACTTCCTCGTGCACGAGGGAGCCGTGGTCGATCTTTCCGACGCCTGCGGCGACTACGACATCTACACCTCGAAGATGGTCGAGGACCGCGTCGAGGTGAAGGAAGGCGACATCCTCATCATCCACACCGGCTTTCATCACTACGGCTGGGATCAGCCGACGGCCGATGAAATCCGCTACATGATCAAGCACTCGGGGCCGGATCGCGAGTTCGCCGAGTGGGCGAAGCGCAAGAAGCTCCGTTGGATCGGCGTGGACTGCGGCAGCGCCGACCACCCGATGAACACCAAGATCCGTGACTGGATGCCTGTGCAGGCCAAGGAGTGCGATGCGCACTTCAAGACGAAGTACGGCCGGACCCTCGAGGAGGTGTTCGCCCCGGACAAGTACCAGCTCATGCACCTGGAGATGTTCAACCACGGGATCATTCATGCGGAATGCCTCGGCGGCGACATCGACCTGTTGCTGAACCAGCGGGCTGTCATCGGTTGCTTCCCGTGGCGTTTCGTCGACGGCGAATCCTGCATCTCCCGCATCGTCGCTTTCGTCGACGACGATCGCCACGCGGCGCTGATGGCGAAGAAGGCCAAGGCCGTGCTGACGAAGTTCGGCGATGTGGCGGGATCGGCGAACCCCTGGCTGCACGCCGAAGCGCTGAAGAAGAAGTGACGCCCGAATTCATCGGTGGGCCGCGGACCGCACGAAATCGACGCGGCCACCGCTAACTCGAGGCGAAAGCCGCCTCGTTCGAGGAAGAGGTAAGGAAATGGCGATCGACGCAATTGAAAGCAAGCTGCGGCCTCCCGCGCTCGGCCTCAAGCCCTATCCGTCCAAGATGATCACGCTTGCGAGCGGCGAGATCATGGTGGTGCGGGAAGCGCGGCGCGACGAGGTCGGCGTCCTGCTCGGAACGGTCTATCCGTTGATCGGCGTCCCGACGGATTACTACGACATCGTCGCGGCCCGCATGTACGAGGAACTCCTCGGCTGGTACCGCTACCGCACCGCCAACGAGTTCGTTCTGGTCGGCGCGATCAACGGCGTCATCGCCGGCATCGTCACCAGCCGCTCGGTCGATCCGAAGCTCGGCATGAGCCTGCACACGCTGACGATCAAGCGCGGCCTGCGCATCGGCGCCCAGCTCTTCGCGGCGAAGATGGAGAACCACATCGAGATCCAGGGGGCGGACGAGGTCTACATCGTCGCCGAGAGCCCCAACGGATGGCGGCGCTGGATGATCGAGTACGAGTTGGAGGACCGCTCGAACCTCTATCCGGCGGTCCGCCACGAGCTGGGCGGCGTGCCGACTTTCGTCCTCACGCGCAAGCTGTGGGATGCGGTGAAGTCCAGCAAGTGCACGGGGACGCGTCCCGTTCCGCCCGAGATTCTGGCTGCCGCCAACAAGCTCAGCATGCCCGCCGAGTACCCGCAGATCCCCGGTTTCAAGAGGTGAGCGGAATGTCCGCCAGGATCGGAATTGTCGGCGTCGGCCACACCAAGTTCGGCAACTCGAGCGAGTACGATCTCGCCGACGTGATGGCCTACGCGGCCACCGACGCCCTGCTCGACGCCGGCATTCTGGAGAAGCGGCGGGAGGTGGACCAGGTCTTCGTCGCCAACATGGCCTCCGGGCTCTTTTGCAACCAGACCTCGGTGGCTTCCTCGGTGGTCAGCCGCATGGACATGGAGCCGGTTCCGGCGGAACTCATCGAGAACGGACCCGCCTCCGGGGCGAGCGCCGTGAAGGTCGCCTATATGGCGATCGCCTCGGGGATGGCGGACGTGGTCCTGGTGGTCGGCGGGGAGATCATGCGCAAGGTCTCCGGATGGCAGGCCACCGACATCGTTGCGACGATGCTCCACACCGAAGCCGAATACAGCATGGGCCTCACCCTGCCGAGCTTCGGCGGCATGTTCGCCCGGCTCTACATGGACAAGTACGGTTGCACCGAGCGCGATCTGGCGCTCATCGCGGTGAAGGATCATGACAACGGCGCGTTGAACCAGTACGCGCACGTCCAGGGCGCCTGCACCATCGAGGCCATCGCCGACAGCGAGACCGCTCACGTCGTCAACAACTATGTCGCCGAGCCGCTGCGAATCTATTCCACCTGCCCGGTCAGCGACGGCGCGGCGGCGCTGGTGCTGGTGAACATGGACTCGCCCAAGGCGAGGCTGTTCGGCAAGCGGCCGGTCCGCATCGCCGGCGTGGCCTCCGCGACCGACACCCACTGCGTTCACAACCGCAAGGATCCCCTCCGCCTCGACGCCGTGCGGATCGCCGGGGAGAAGGCCTACGCCATGGCCGGCGTCGGCCCGCGGGACATCTCGTTCGCCGAACTCCACGACGCCTTCGTGATCCTGGAGCTCGCCATCAGCGAGGAGCTCGGCCTGTTCGAGCGCGGGAAGTCGTTCCTCGCGGTGCGCGAGGGCGCGACGACCATCAAGGGGCGGCTGCCGATCAATCCCTCGGGGGGGCTCAAGTCCAAGGGCCATCCGGTGGGGGCGACGGGCGTGTCGCAGATCGTGGAGCTGGCGCGGCAGATCCGCGGCGAGGTCGAGCCGGGACGCCAGGTGAAGGACCCCAAGTACGGGATGGCGGTGAACTTCGGCGGGTTCGGCAACAACGTCGTCGCCACCATCTGCGCGAAGGATTAGGAGGCAAGCGCATGACGCGACCGATCGCCGTGGTCGCTTTCGGCGGCAACGCCATCCTGCGGGCTGGCGACGACGGCTCGTTCCATACGCAGATGGAGATGGCTAAGGGCGCCTGCCGGCAGATGCTCGAGATTCTCCACAAGGGCTACGAGCTGGTCCTCGTGCATGGCAACGGGCCCCAGGTCGGCAATCTTCTGCTGCAATTCGAGAAGGCGCGGGACATCATTCCGGTGCCGCCGCTCGACGTCGCGGTCGCCACCTCGCAGGGCCTGCTCGGGCACATGCTGGAGATCGCGATGCGGACGGTGCTCGAGGAAGACAAGATGCAGCGCGAGGTCGCCACGGTGCTGACCCAGGTCGCGGTCGATCCGGCCGATCCCGCCTACGCGAAGCCGACCAAGCCTATCGGGCCGTTCTACACCCGCGAGCAGGCCGATCGGCTTCGGCGCGCCGAGGGGTGGGATATCGTCGAGGACTCCGGCCGCGGCTGGCGCCGGGTCGTCTGTTCCCCGAAGCCGCTCCACATCCTTCCGCTGCGCACGATCAAGCTCCTCGTCCAGAACGAGACGGTGGTGATCGCCGGCGGCGGCGGCGGCATCCCGGTGAACTATGGAATGCGCTCCGTGGCGGGGACGGAGGGCGTCATCGACAAGGACGCCACCGCTGCGCTGCTCGCCTATAATCTCGGCGCCGAGCTGTTCATCATCCTCACCGGCGTGGACCGGGTGAGCATCGATTACGGCAAGCCGACCCAGCGCGACATCGACGTCATGACGACCGCTGAAGCGCGGAAGTGGCTGGAGGAAGGCCAGTTCCCGCCGGGCAGCATGGGACCGAAGATCGAAGGCGCGGTCGAGTACGTCGAGAAGGGCGGCAAAGAGGCGATCATTGCGCATGAGGGGCACGTGGTGAAGGCCATGCGTGAGCGCCTCTGCACGCGCATTGTCGCATGAGACGAAGGGTCGGCAGACCATGCGACTTTACGACGCATATCGATCGTTGCGGCGAATCAGGATTTCCGCCGCCTTCGTGCATACCAAGAAGTCCAGGGGGAATTCTGTTCAATGATCGATTTTAGCGCGTACGACGTCAAGGCGCCGCAGATCCTGGCGTACAGGTGCCTACGCTGCGGCGCCATTTACTATCCCGCTCCCATGATCTGCAGCAAGTGCTCGTCCCGGCGCGATCCGGTGACGGGCCGGAACTGGGAGACCTTCCTCCTGCAGGGTCCCGTGACCCTCGTCTCGTGGACGAGGGTTTGGAACCTGCCGGACGGCTACAACGTCAAGTTCCTCCTCTTCGGGATGGCGGAGTTCGACAACGGCCTGCGCGCGTCGGGAAGGATTGGCGTTGCGGAGCCGACCGTGGGCATGCGACTGAATAGCCGCGTCGAGGAATCCGACGAGCGTCCAGGCAAACCCGTGAACGTGTTGGTTTTCGAATAGCGGCGCAATCCGAGTCAACGATGCCGCTTACAACAACGATAAAACGACAACGGAATATATCAAGCAGTGGGGAGAGCAAATTATGTCAATGGCAACGACAGCATTAAGGCCAATCATCCAGGTCGAGGAAAAGGTGCCGTTCCTCAAGGGCATACCTTTGAGCTTGCAGCACCTGTTCGCTATGTTCGGCGCCTCGGTGCTGGTTCCTATCCTGTTCAACCAGAAGGCGGGGATGACGGTGGTGGACCCCTCGCTGGTGCTGCTGATGAACGGCATCGGCACGCTGATCTACCTCATCATCACCTGCCGGGGCAAAGCGCCCGCCTTCCTCGGGTCGAGCTTCGCTTTCATCGCCCCCACCTTCGTCTGCATCGCCGCCGGGGCCACCCCGATTCTGGGGTTCCAGCACGCGCTGGGCGGCTTCTTCGTCGCCGGCCTCATTTTCATCATCGTCTCGTTCATCATCCGCTGGGCGGGCCGCGAGTGGCTGAACGTCGTTCTGCCGCCGGCGGCGATGGGCGTGATCGTGGCGTTGATCGGCCTCGAGCTGTCGCCGGTCGCCACCGGCATGGCTTTCTCGGGCGGCCCCATCGCGGTGGTGCTGTCGCTGGTCACCCTGGGGGTGGTCCTCTTCGGCTCGCTGTTGTTCCGCGGCTTCCTCGCGGCGCTGCCGGTGCTGATGGGCGTCATCGCCGGCTACGTGTTGGCGGCGATCATCAACATCTGGGTTCCCGGCACGCTCGACTTCAGCAGCGTGGCGTCGGCTTCGGTGTTCTCCGTCCCGACCTTCGTCTTGCCGTCCTTTGACTGGGCCGCGATCCTGGTCATCATGCCGGCGTCGCTGGTCGTCATCTCCGAGCACATCGGCCACCTGTTTGTCACCAGCAACATCGTCGGCCGCGACCTGCTCAAGGTCCCCGGCCTGCACAACTCGCTGCTCGGCGACGGCCTGTCGACGACGCTGTCGGCCTTGTGCGGCTCCAACCCGACGACCACCTACGGCGAGAACATGGGCGTCATGGCGATCACCCGCGTCTATTCGGTGTGGGTCATCGGCGGCGCCGCGGTGATCTCGATCCTGATCGCCTTCTTCGGCCAGTTCAGCGGGATCATCCGTAGCATCCCGGTTCCGGTGATCGGCGGCATCAGCATCGCGCTGTTCGGCGTCATCGCCGCTTCGGGCTTGCGCATGTTGATCGAAGCGAAGGTCGACTACTCCAAGAGCCGCAACCTGCTGCTCTCGGCCATCATCTTCGTGGTGGGCATCTCGGGCGTGTCGATCAACATCGGCACCACCCAGCTCAAGGGCATGGTGCTGGCGACCCTGGTCGGCATGGCGCTGAGCCTCGTCTTCTGGGGGCTCGACAAGGCCGGCCTCACCAATGAGCCGCCCGACGCGAGCATGGTCTCGGAGATGACGGCCGCGAGCGACTAGGCCTCCGCCGGGCGCGAGCCGCAACCTCTGGCTCGACGCCATCCTGAGACCATGAATGCGAAAGGGTCCTCGCCGTCATCCGATGACGGCGAGGACCGAAAACAAACAAACGGGAGATGCCGCCATGTCCGACACGAATCTGAGTCAAGCGATCTTCGACCGCCTGAGCGAGCGGATCCTGCGCTGGCAATACGTTCCCGGACACCGTCTTCACCGAAGAGGCCTTGTGCGCCGAGTTCAAGGTCAGCCGCAGCCCAATACGCGAAGCCCTCCAGATGCTCGCCGACCGGCGCCTGATTGAGAAGAAGCCGCGGCAAGGCTACAGCGTCAGGCAGCTCAACCTGAGGGAGATCCGCGAGCTGTACGATGTGCGCTTCGTGCTTGAGACCTTCATCATGGCGCAGGTTTGCGAGAGGGGCCTGGAGGAAGGCGTCCTGCTCGAGCTGAAGAAACGATGGACGCACGTCTATGAGAACCTGCCGCAGATGATCGCCGATCCGGCTGCGATGGACGCAGAGTTCCATCAGACCTTCGCGCGCGCCGCCGGAAATCAGACCATGGCCTCGATGCTGAGGAACATCGACGACCGGATCCGCTTCGTGCGCGTCTTCGACATCACCAACGCCGAGAGGCTCAAGACGACCTGTCTGGAGCACCTCGAGATCCTGGACGCGGTGAGCCAGCGCAAGCCTGACAAGGCCGTCGCGGTGTTGCGCCGCAACATCGAGGGCGGCCGGGACCAGGTCGATCACGCCCTCAAGGAAGCCCTCGCGAGAGCCCATGAGACCCACAGTTGACGCGCCAAGGCTGGCGGTGGCCCTCGGTCCGGACGTCCCGAGCGGGGATTTCCCTGTGGCGGTCCATAGCGTCTTCCGGGCGGCGCTCAACCTTGTTCGCCCCGGCGGCGACCTGCTGAGTCTCCTCAGCAATGAAGCCTGCGACGGCCCGCAGAGCATCCGTCTCGCCTCGGTGGAGGACTTCTCTTCGTTGTCCCTCGCGGCAGGAGCCGCCGGTGCCTTCCGCGCGGCGGAAATCACCCTCGATCGGTCGGGCGGCTTGCCTCCGTTCCGGGTGGACTGCGCCTCGGCGCGCCGCCTGGCGGCGGAGCCCCTGCCGCCGATCGGCGGGGCTGAGGAGAGGTGGAGCGCGGGCGTCGCGCTGCTGGACGGACTGCAGGAGCGCGCCGGGACCGATCTGCGCATCCGCCGCCTATTGGCGGACGCCTCCGCGCCGGGCCCGCTGGGGGAACGGCTGGCCCGAACCGCTCTGGCTCTGGGGCGCTCCGTTCGGGCCGGCAGCGTGGAGGCCGCGCAGCGCGCCGCGTCCCGCCTGGTCGGCCTGGGAACGGGGCTCACGCCGGCGGGCGACGACTTCCTCTGCGGCTTCCACGCCGCGGCGCTTTGCCGGAGCGGGGCGCGCCCCGGAGATTCGTGGTTGCTCGCGGCGCTCGCGGGCGCGGTGCGGGAACGCCTCGGCGCGACGACGGCGCTCAGCGCTGCGTTCCTGCGCAGCGCCCTCGCAGGGCGCGTCCTCGAGCCCCTGACGGCGCTGGCGCAGGCCTGCGCGGGAAAGCCTGGACGCAGCGTGCCGGCCGCGGTCCTGCGCCTCGCGAGCGTCGGACACAGCTCGGGCATGGATGCCGCGACCGGATTCTTCTACGGATTGACGATTTGGCGGTGACGCGCGCGCCGCGCGGTTTGACATCGTTGGAGGTCCCATGCTCCAAAACTTTCAGTACACGGCCCCCAGAACGCGGGCCGAGCTGCACGCCATCCTGGCCGATCGGGGTCCCGACGCGTGCCTCCTGGGAGGAGGGACCGACCTCCTGGCGAACATCCGCGGCGGCCTGGCGTACCCCCGCATCGTCGTGGACGTGAAAAAGGTCGAGGGCTTCGCCGGCGTCGCGTGGAGCGCGCAGGACGGCCTGCTCATCCGCGCGGGCGCGACCATCAACGACATCCTCCAGGACGCGAGGGTGCGCAGCGACTTCGCCCTTCTTGCGGCGTGCGCGCGCGACCTCGCCTCCCATCAGGTCAGGAATCGGGCGACGGTCGTCGGCAACGTCGTGAACGCCTCTCCGTGCTCGGACATGGCGCCGGCTCTGCTCTGCCTGCAGGCCCGCGCGGCGATCAGCTCCAGGCGAGGGGAGCGCGAGGTCGCGTTCAAGGAATTCTTCAAAGGCGTCAAGAAGACCGTTCTCCAGCCCGACGAGGTGCTCGAGCGCATCGTCGTTCCGGCTGCGTCGGCGGGCGCTCGCGGCGACTACCACAAGCTCAAGCGGATCAACGGCCACGACCTCGGCATCGTCGGCGTCGCGATTTGCCTCGGGCGGAATGGCGACGTGCGCCTGGGCGTCAGCTCCTGCGCGCCGACCCCGATACTGGTCGAGGATCTCCACGACTCCCTCTCCGCCGAGGCGGTGGTCCGGGCGGCCATGAAGGCCATCAGCCCGATCAGCGACGTCAGGGCCACCAAGGAGTACCGCGAGCACATGGTGCAGATGTTCGTCCGGCGGCTTCTCGACGAGGTGAAGTCATGAAGATCAAGGTCACGATCAACGGCGCGGCGTACGAGCGCGAGGTGGCGGAGAACATCACGCTCCTGCATTTTCTGCGCGAAGACGTCGGCCTCACCGGCACGAAGGAAGGCTGCGGCGGCGGAGAGTGCGGCGCCTGCGCCGTGATCCTCGACGGCCGCCCAGTGAACTCCTGCCTCGTCCTCGCGGCAGAGACCGACGGCGGCTCCGTCTCGACGATCGAGGGCGAGGCGAAGGACGGCAAGCTCTCGGAGATCCAGGAGGCGTTCGCGCGGCGCCACGCCGTGCAATGCGGCTATTGCACCCCCGGGATGGTCATGTCCGTCCGCGCGCTCATCGAGCGAAATCCGAGGCCGACCGTCGCCGAAATCAAGGAAGGCCTCGAGGGCAACTTCTGTCGATGCACCGGGTACGTCCAGATCATCGAGGCCGTCCTCGACGTGACCGGGCAAGCGGACAGCAAGCAGGAGCCAACCCATGCTTGAGACCTCGAATCCCAGCTCCCTTCAGCATGTCGGCCACAGCCCCGCGCGTCAGGAGGCGCCGGACAAGCTCACGGGCGCGGCCGTTTTCGTCAGCGACATGACCCTTCCCGGCATGCTCCATGCCCAGGTCAAGAAGAGCCCCCACGCCCGGGCGAAGATCCGGCGCATCGACGTCACGCGCGCCGCGCGGCTTCCTGGCGTCCGCGCCATCCTCACGGGGGAGGACCTCCACTACCGCATCGGCCTGTACGTGGTCGACAAGGACATCCTCGCCAAGGGGGTGGTGCGGCACTACGGCGAGGCGGTGGCGGCCGTGGCCGCGGACACCCTCGCCGTCGCCAGAGAGGCCGCCGACCTCATCGAGGTGGATTATGAGGTCCTGCCCGGCGTCCTCAACCACATGGACGCCCTCAAGGCGGGCGCTCCCCTGGTCCATCCGGATCTGGGCGCCTACGACTACGTCAAGGCGGTCTTCTCGCCTCAGCCCGGGACCAACATCGCCAACCTCAGCAAGTGCCGCAAGGGAGACATCGAGAAGGGCTTTGCCGAGGCGGCGTGGATCGTCGAGCGCGAATACACGAACCCCTCGGTCCAGCACGTTCCCATGGAGACGCACGTCGCCATCGCGCAGTGGAAGATGGGGGACGACATCACCATCTGGACCAGCGCGCAGTCGCCGTTCACCGTGCGCGACCTGTTCTGCTCCTCGTTCAAGTTGCCGCGCTCCAAGGTGCGCGTCATCATCCCCAATGTGGGCGGCGGCTTCGGCGGCAAGGCCGGGATTCACCTCGAGCCCCTCGTCGCCTGCCTCTCGCGCAAGGCGGGGGGAAGGCCCGTCAAGTTCCAGGCCACAAGGGAAGAGGAGTTCAGCCTGCTGCCCTGCCGGAGCGCGCTGACCTACCGGATCAAGACCGGCGTGCTGGCCGACGGCAAGATCATCGCGCAGAAGATGGAGATGTTCTGGGACGCCGGCGCCTACGCCGACTACGCGGTGAACGTCACCCGAGCGTCAGGCTACTCGGCCGCGGGTCCCTACGAGATCCCCAACGCCTGGCTCGACGCCTACACGATCTACACGAACAAGCCCTACGGCACCGCCTACCGGGGTTTCGGCCACGTCGAGTTCTTCTGGGGCCTGGAGCGGCACATGGAGCTAGTCGCCCAGACCATCGGCATGGACCCGCTGGAGTTCCGCCGCAAGAACCTCCTCCGGCCCGGCTCGCTCACGCTCACCGGCGAGAAGATCACGGCCCACACCGGCGACGTGCGCAAGTGCCTCGACGCCGTCGCCGAGGCGATTCATTACGGCGAGCTGACGCCCGCGGAGATGGCCAGAGAGGCGAGGACGGGCCTCAAGATCGGCAAGGGCGTCGCCACCCTCCACAAGGCGCCCGCGATGCCGTCCTTCACCGCCACGTCCGTCATCGTCAAGATGAACTCCGACGGTGCCGTGCTGGTGAACGTCGGTCTGACGGAGATCGGCCAGGGCTCCACGACGGCGCTTGCCCAGATCGCCGCCGAGCGGCTCAAGTTCCCCCTGAATAAGGTCAAAGTGACCGTCGAAAAGGACACCGACCGCGATCCCTACGACTGGCAAACGGTCGCCTCCAAGGGCCTGATCCTCACGGGCAACGCCACGATCCTGGCTTGCGCGGACCTGCTCGAAAAGGCGTATGAGACAGCCGGGCAGGCGCTGCGCGCGCAGGCCTGCGACCTGGACCACGACGGCGAGAAGATCTTCGTCAGGCACGACCCCGACCACTCCGTGACGTTCGCGCAGATTGCGGTCGGCTATGCCTACCCCGACGGCAACGCCATCGGCGGACCGCTGGTCGGCGTGGGGCGCTATATCGCGCAGGGCCTCACCAACCTCAACAAGGAGACCGGCCAGGGCTTGCCGGCCCTCGACTGGACTTATGGCGCGCACGGGATCATCGTCGAGGTGAACGCGATGACCGGCCAGTACCACATCCTGAAGATCGCCTCCGCTTACGACGTGGGCAAGGCGATCAACCCGGCGCTGGTCCGCGGACAATGTATCGGCGGCATGGTGCAGGGCCTCGGGACGGCGCTCTGCGAGGGCTACGTCTACGACCAGCAGGGCCATCTCCTGAACCCCTCGTTCACCGACAACAAGATCCCCACGAGCAAGGACCTTCCCGACGAGATCGAGTGCGTCATCGTCGAGACGCCGCAGCTCGACGGCGCTTACGGCGCGCGCGGCGTGGGCGAGCACCCGATGATCTCCGTCGCCCCCGCGCTGGGCAACGCCATCAAGAACGCCGTCGGGGCGGAGTTGACGCACATGCCCATCCGCAGCGAGGACGTCTGGCGCGCCATTGGGCATAAGGAGCCCGTCGAGACCTGGATCACCAAGACCCCCACCGGGTCCTGCCGATCCGTCGTCTGGGGCGGCTGACCGGCTCCAAATCCCGGCCTGCGACGATCGATGGTCGCCGCAGGCTTCGGTATTATCCGAGCAGGTCCTCGGGTTTGCGGCGCAGGGGCGGCGCCGCCCGTTTCCTCCAACCGCTTCTTCCAGCGGATCGCCGACGACGCCCCCGCCTTGAAGCGACGAGCCGCGCCGCGCCGCGAGTTCCCCTCCGCGACTTCCTCCAAAACACGCCGGCGAAACTCTTCCGAACATGGCCGACCGACCGTGCAAGCCTCCCCAATCAGAGGCCCGATCGATTCACATTTCGCACGCGCTGAGAGTCCCCCGGGCCATCACAATCGATTCATCGCTGCCGGGCGGCGCTCTAGCTTCCGCGCGTGGCGACGACGGCGCCGCCGACGATCAGCGCGCAGGCGAGGCCGAGCGAGGCGGTCGCCGGGGCGAAGCCGGCGGCGACCAGGATGATCGTCGACAGCGCCGGCGCGGCATAGGCGGCGACGCCGAGCAGCCTCAGATCGCCGTTCTTGACGCCGTAGTCCCAGAGGTAGAAGGCGAGGCCGACCGGCCCGAGGCCGAGGCCGACGATCGCCTCCCATTGCGCCAGGCCCGCCGGCGCGATCGTGGTCTCGAAGGCGAAGTGGCAGATCGCCGCCAGCGCCGAGGCAGCGAGGCAGAAGCCGGCGACCGCCTCGGTCGGCGCCGCCTTCAGGCGTCGCGACAGCACGGAATAGCTGGACCAGACGAACGCGCAGCCGAGCGCCAGCGCATAGCCGAGCGCGATTTCTCCGTCGAGCGCGTGGGCGCCGGCACCGGCTTCCGCCTTGCCGGCGAACAGCGAGACCGCGCCGGCGAAGCCCAGCGCGGCGCCGAGGACATGGCGCGCCCGCAGCCTCTCGCCGGGCGGCAGCGCCGAGAACAGCACGATCAGCAGCGGCCAGAGATAGGCGATGAGGCTCGCTTCGGCCGGCGGGGCGCGGCGCAGCGCGGCGAAGTAAAGCGCGTGATAGCCGAACAGGCCGCCGACGCCGACCAGCCACACCCGCCAGGGCTGGCGAAACGCGGCGAGGTGCCCGCGCGCCGCCGCGGTGATCAGCCCGAGACCGCCGCCGATCGCGAACGTCATCGCCGCCAGTTCGAACGGCGGAATCTTGCCGGCGGAGGCCGTCAGCAGCGCCAGCGCGCTCCATAGCAGGATCGCGCCGAAGCCGATCAGCGTCGCCGCGCGGGAGGCGCTGTTGTGGCAGGAATCGTGCGTCATGGACCGCGCCGCCATCAGGACGTAAGCTCAAGGGGGAGACGCCGCTTCGGCGGCGAGCGGGAGAAGCCGATGGACGTGATCATCTATCACAATCCGGCTTGCGCCACTTCGCGCAACGTCCTCGCGCTGATCCGCAACGCCGGCGTCGAGCCGCATATCATCGATTATCAGAAGTGCCCGCCGACGCGGCTGCTGTTGAGGCAGTTGCTGGCGCGCGCGGGGCTCGCGGTGCGCGACATCCTGCGCCAGAAGGGAACGCCGTATGCGGAATTGGGGCTTGCGGACCCGGCGCTCGACGACGAGGCGCTGCTCGACGCGATCATGGCGCATCCGATCCTGATGAACCGCCCGCTGGTCGTCACGCCCAAGGGCGTGCGCCTCTGCCGCCCCTCGGAAAAGGTCATCGACCTCCTGCCGCCGCAGCGCGGCGAATTCTTCAAGGAGGACGGCGAGCGCGTCGTCGACGAAAAGGGCCGGCGCGTCGCGACGGCGTGAATCCCTTCTCCCGCTCGCGGGCGCCAGGCGAACGTCTCGTTCGCTGAGAGGCAGCGCGCAGCGCCGGATGAGGGGGAAGACGCCGCCGTTCGTCGTGCAAACAGGAAGCCGATTGAGCATGAGGCCCGCTGTAGCTCTTCGTCTCGCCATTTTGACCGCGCTGGCCTTTCCGCTCGCCGCGCGCGCCGATCCGGCGCCGATCGTTGCCGATTTCGCCATCGCGCGCCCGGTCGCAGCCGCGCACGGCATGGTGGTCAGCCAGGAGGCGGTCGCCTCCAACGTCGGCCTCGACGTCTTGAAGCGCGGCGGCAATGCGGTCGACGCGGCGGTCGCGGTCGGCTTCGCCCTCGCCGTGACCTTGCCGAGCGCTGGCAATATCGGCGGCGGCGGCTTCATGCTGATCCATCGCGCCGACCTGAACAAGACGATCGCCATCGACTATCGCGAGAGCGCGCCGGCGCTGACGACCAAGGACGTCTTCCTCGACGCCAACGGCGAGGCCGACCCGTTCAAGTCGCGCTTCAGCGGCCTGGCGATCGGCGCGCCGGGCACGGTCGCCGGGCTGGAGCTGGCGTGGCGCAAGTACGGCTCGGGCAAGTTTTCCTTCGCCGATCTCGTCGCGCCGGCGGCGCGGCTCGCCCATCGGGGCCTTGACGTCGAGGACGATCTCGCCGATTCGCTGCCCGCCGCCGCGCCGACGCTCGCCGAGCACCCCTCGTCGGCGCGCATCTACCTTGAGCCGGACGGGAGCGCGCCGCCCGTCGGCGCGCATATCGCGCTCGACGATCTCGCCGCAACGCTCGACGCCATCGCCGCCGGCGGCGCCGACGCGTTCTACCGCGGCCCGATCGCGCAAAAAATCGTCGCCGCCGTGCGGCAGGCCGGCGGGCGGATAACGCTCGACGATCTCGCCAACTATCGCGCCATCGAACGCGAGCCGGTTCGCGGCGCCTATCGCGGCCACGAAATCGTCTCGATGCCGCCGCCGTCGTCCGGCGGCGCGCACGTCATCGAAATCCTCAACATCCTCGAAGGCTTTCCGCTCGCCGAGCAGGGGCTCAATTCAGCCGCTTCGATCCACGAAATGGCCGAGGCCGAGAAGCTCGCCTACGCCGACCGCGCGGCGTATCTCGGCGATCCCGATTTCGTCCGCATTCCGTTGCGCGGCCTGACTTCGAAGGCGTACGCCGACCAATTGCGCGCGAGCATCGCGCCGACCCAAGCGCGCCCGGCGAGCGAGATCGGCCCCGGCGGGCCGCAGCGCTACGAGAGCGATCAGACGACGCATTTTTCGATCGTCGACGCCGCGGGCGACGCGGTCGCCAACACCACCACGCTGAATTTTCCTTACGGCAGCGGCCTGGTCGCCGAGGGAACCGGCGTGCTGCTCAACAACGAACTCGACGATTTCTCCGCCAAGCCCGGCGCCTCGAACGCCTACGGCCTCATCGGCGGCGACGCCAATGCACCCGACCCGGGCAAGCGCCCGCTGTCCTCGATGAGCCCGACTTTCGTCTTCAAGGACGGCCGGATCGAACTCGTGACCGGAAGCCCGGGCGGGGCGCGCATCATCACGACGGTGGCGCAGATCATCCTCGACGTGATCGATTTCGGCCTCAACGTCGCGGAGGCGGAAGAAGCGCCGCGCGTCCACGATCAGGGCTATCCCGACGAATTGCGCATCGAGCGCGGCGTTTCGCCCGACACCATCCGGCTGCTCCAGGCGATGGGCTACACGGTCGTCGTGCGCGAGGCGATGGGCTCGGCTGAGACCATCGCGCGATCGGCGGACGGGACGCTGACCGGCGCCTCGGACCCGAGGCAGCGCGGCGCGCTGGCGGTCGGCTATTGAGAGGGATGCGGCGGCTCCGCTCGCGGCGCGGACGTTCCGCCCGGCGGACGTTCCGTCGAGCGACGTCAAGTTTTTCGTCAAGCCGCGTCAAGTTTTGTCAAGTTTCGTCAACTCATGTCAAGTTTTGTCAAGCCGCGTCAAGGGTTTTCCCCGCTCTTCCCGCGGGAGAATCGAGCGTTATCAAGGGGTTGCGGCGCGCCAAGGGCGGCCGTCAAGGGCGGATTGGCCGTTTCGCGGCTTTCCCAGGATTCCGCCGCGCCGGGGCGGGACGGGGACGGGACGGGCGGATGCATGTCGGCGCGCAATCCTAAACGCTCGCGCCGGCCTTCGCCGCGCGATATGGAATCGACGAAAAAGAAGACTAGCACGATTTCCGATTAGGCGAAAGAAATTGTCGCGCACCGCGCTACCGACGCCGGCTCGAACGAAGAGGCCGCCGCAATTCGCCGTCGATCTCTTGGCGGCGAGAATTCCGATTGAAACGGGCTGTCAAGGGCGCGCGCGACAGGGCGTTGAAAGACGGGCGTCTCTCGACCCCCTATGGCGCGCGCCGCCGGCGGCGGTCGAGACCCTTGACAGCCCGTTTCAATCGGAAAAGGTTTCTCTCAAGAGATCGACGGCGAATTGCGGTGGCCGGGGAGGGTGGGTTGCAGCGAGAGCGCGCGTGCAACGGCCCCGCTCGGTGATCGCTATCTTGAACTCGTTGGGTCGATAGTTAAGTGCAGTGTCACCGTAAACCCGTAAACCGTAAACCCGTAAACCCTCGGGTCCCACCCGTGCACTCACGGCTTCCTGTCGCATATGGAAAGGTATTTGCCGTAGCCGGTCCAGGACATCTGACAGGTCGCATTGAACGTGCCAGATATGCCGGCAAACTTGCCCGTGCCCATAATCGCCTCATTCACGTTCTTCACGATTGCCGCCTCCGCGGAGTGAGGAGCCGCGGCCGAAATTCTCCACAACACCTGATCCCCGTCCGCGTCGGTCTCGATGCAAAACGCGTGCGTCTCCATGATTGTATCAGAGGCGCTCCGCCAGACGCCGAAGCAGTGCACCTTGCGCTCGTGCGGTTCGTTTCCTTCCGCCGTTCCATTTTCTTCGGTAAAAGCAATGCCTGCTTCTACATTCGGTCCCGTAAAGTACTTTCCCGTCAAGTAGAATTCTTCTACATTCTTTCCGATCACGTCGGCTTGGATTTCGCCCTTCGTCGTTATCTTAGTAGGGAGGGGCTTCGGACCTTCTGCGGCAGCCGCCGCTATTCCGACAAGCGCGGCCGCTGCGACTGCAGTCGCAGACAGCAAAGATGAGTAGATGCGCATGCAAACCTCCACCTTCAACGGGGCGAGGCGAGACGTCGAGGGGATGTCCCGCTCGCTGTTGACCGACATCCGCCAGATGGCTGCCGGTTCAGTCCCAACGTGCGCCCGCTTCGCGCTCCTGGCAAGCCTGGACTCGTCCGCCTGACCGCCGCCGGCCCGTCGGTGGACGACGTCGGGGCGCGCGGAAGGCAGGTCGAACACTGAGCGGGCAGAATCTTCCGCCATCGAGACACACCTCTCCCGTGGTTCTTGATGGAACGCACGACACCCGAACGCCCTACGCTGTTGACATGACCGGCGGCGGCCGCAGTTCGGCGATCAGCCGCAGGATGTCGGCGAAGAGGTTTCTGGGGATCGCGACCTCCGCTAACTGGAACGCGACATAGCGGCCGTGGCTGACAACCTTCGCGCCGATCTTGATCAGCTTCTCTTTCAGGCTCGTCAGCGACCAGTCCTTGATCGGCTCGGGCGTAGCGAGGGTGCGCAGGAAGTTGCCGAGATTGTAGGCGAGCGCATGAAGCTGGAGGCGGACGGCGTTGGCGGCGAAGGTGCGGCATGAGAGGCGCGTCCATTTGATCGCGCCCTTGCCCTCCTTGATCCACTGCTCGCACGTCGTGCGCTTGTTGTAGAAGGCGACGACGTTCTCGGCGGCCTGCACCATGTTGGTCAAGATGAACTCGACTTGGGGATAAAAGCTCGCGCGGCAGGATCGCTCGCGGCCTAGCCGCTCGACGTAGGCGGCGACATGCTGCGGCTTCACGTCGAGATTACGGATTACGGTGACAGCCGCCTATTTCCCCTTTTACAAAACTCGCGGAAGGTAAGTGGGGAAAGCGGTATAATTCCCCAATTTAGGACGCTACCCGCCGGCGCCGCCCGCTTTTTTGCTTCCCGCCGCCGTGCCATAACCCGCTTCCCGCAACCCCGCGGCCCGAATGGCGCCGACGCCCGAGACCAACCGATGAACCGCTTCTGGAGCGCGCTCGTGAGCGAGCTCACCCCTTACTCGCCGGGCGAGCAGCCACGCGTCGCCGATCTCGTCAAGCTCAACACCAACGAGAGCCCGATCGGCCCTTCGCCGCGCGCGCTGGACGCGATCCGCGCCGCCGCGACGGACGCCCTGCGGCTCTACCCCGATTACGAGGCGACCGCTCTGCGCGCGACTTTGGCGGCCTATCATGGGCTGACGCCGGACCAGGTCTTGGTCGGCAACGGATCGGACGAAGTGCTCGCGTTCGTTTTCGCCGCGCTGCTGAAGCATGAGAGACCGCTACTATTTCCCGACGTCACCTACAGCTTCTACCCCGCCTACTGCCGGCTGTTCGGCGTCCGCTACGAAACGGCGCCGCTCGACGAATCGATGCGGCTTCGCGTCGCCGACTATCGGCGCCCCTGCGGGGCGATCATTCTGGCCAACCCGAACGCGCCGACGGGCATTGCGCTGCCGCGCAGCGACATCGCCAAGCTGCTCGCCGATCATCCCGACAAGCCGGTGGTGATCGACGAGGCCTACGTCGATTTCGGCGCCGAAACGGCGGTCCCGCTGATCGCCGCGCATCCGAACCTGCTCATCGTGCAGACGATGTCCAAGTCGCGCGCGCTCGCCGGCTTGCGGGTCGGCTACGCCCTCGGCGACGCGGGGCTGATCGCGGGGGTGCGACGGGTGAAGGACAGCTTCAATTCCTATCCGCTCGACCGTCTGGCGCAAGCGGGCGCGGTCGCCGCGATCGAGGACGAAGCCTATTTCCAGGCGAGCCGTGCGGCCGTGATGCGCAATCGCGAGGCTTTGAGCGAAGGACTCGCGCGTCTGGGCTTCACGGTTCTGCCGTCGTCGGCCAATTTCGTCTTCGCCCGCCATGAAAAGCGCGGCGGCGCCGAACTGGCGGCCGCGCTGCGCGAGCGGGCGGTGTTGGTGCGCCATTTCGCCAAGCCGGCGCGCGTTGCGCCTTACTTACGCATCAGCGTCGGATCGGAAGGCGAGATCGAGCGGCTGCTCACGGCGCTCGCGGCGATTCTGGGCGACGGCGATCGATGACGGAGGACGGCCCGCCGCCGCCGTTCACACGGTTTCCGGGTCAATAGCTGGCCACAGCCCAACCCACCGCCTCGCCTGCAACCAAGCTGGCGCGTTCACACATCTTTCGCCCGCCGTCGGCCACATCGGCCCGGCGCCGTCAAGCCGCTACGCGGCTGCTACGCTGCGCTTCGCCCGCTTCGCGGTGACTGCGTCGTTCCGATGTGGCGAATTGTTTCCATGATCGTTGCTGAGCGAAGCCGGCCCGCGGGGCCGGCTCGCGCAGCAACGATCATGGAAACCAAGAGCCTGAGCCGCGCGCAGGGGTCAAGGCTCGCGCGCATGAGCGCGCGACCCGTGAAACGGGCTTGGCCTTGACGCCGAGCACGGATCAGGCACAGCGGACAGGCAAGGCGTCGAACGTCGACGTGCGAATCCGATAGACCCAGGTCGAGCGCTCGGCAGGGCGCCCGTCTTCCGACGAGCTATTCGCCCGGAAACCGTATCACGCGTCGATGCGCCTGATGAACCATTGCAGGATGCGGCTCCAGACCTCGTCCTTGCCGACCTGATCTTCGACGCCGTGTTCGAGGTTGGGATTGTCGTTGACCTCGATCACCACCACCGCCTCGCCCGCTTCCTTGACGTCGACGCCGTAGAGGCCGTCGCCGATCGCGCGCGCGGCGCGCAACGCGACGTCGATGACGCGCGGCGGCGCCTCGGCCAGCGCCATCGTGCGGAAAGTCCCTTCGCGCGCGCCGCCCGGCTCGTGCTTGATGATCTGCCAATGGTCGCGCGCCATGTGATACTGGCAGACGAACAGGGGTTCGCCGTCGAGCACGCCGACGCGCCAGTCGAACTCGGTCGGCATGAATTGTTGCGCCAGAAGCAAGTCGGTGTCCTCGAACAACTGGTCGGTCAGCGCCTTCAGCGCCTCGAAGGTCTCGACCTTGTGGACGCCGCGCGAAAACGAGCCGTCGGGGATCTTCACCACCATCGGCCAGCCGAGCAGCTTCTCGGCCTTGGCCAAATCATCGCCCTCCGCCAGCATGACGGTCGGCGGAATGGGAACGCCGTGCGCGTCCATCAGTTCGTGAAGATAGACCTTGTTGGTGCAGCGGATCATCGACTGGGGATCGTCGATGACCGGCATGCCCTCCTGCAGCGCGCGCTGCGCGAAGCGGTAGGTGTAATTGTCGATCGAGGTCGTCGCGCGGATGAACAGCCCGTCGAATTCCGCCAGTTCCGCCAATTGCCGTTTGGTGAGCAGGTCGATTTCGACCGAATGGCCGCCGGCGTACTTCTGAAAATAGCGAATGGTCTCCATCGACGAAGGCGGCAGCGGCTCCTGCGGGTCGCAGAGCACCGCCAGCGAATATTTCGCGACGGCGCGCGCGCGCGGATTGCGCCAGTCGCGTTGGGTGTGCTGGTGCAGCGCGGCGCGAAAGAACTCGGCCTCCTCGGGGCCGAGTTTGGCGAGCGGGCGCGGGCGAAGACGGTCGATCCGCCACCGCTTGCCCGGCGTGATGGTCACCTCGATCGCCGGGCAGCGATACCAATCGAACAACAGCCGGCCGAACGCCTCGAAACGCGCGTCCGGCGACAGGCCGAAACAGAACAGCAGATCGAAGGTGGTGATCTCGGTCGCGCGCGCGCGATGCGCGGCCAGGTTGAGCGCCTCCTGCAAATCGGGCAGCGCATATTCGTAGAGCTTGTGCTCGCGCAGTTCGAGCATCGTCTCGACGGTCGGGATGATGCGATGCCCGCGCGCCTCGGCCAGCAGCGAGGCGTAATAGCCCTTGGACTGGTAATTGTAAGACCGCGACAGGTTGACGATCTTGGCGCGTCCCGACCCGGCGAACAATTTCGGCCGCGCCAGATAGTCGCTGGTGGTGATGACCTTGTGCGGAGTCTCCGCGTTGGGGAAATCGCGCGCGTGATCGACGAGAATCACCCAGCCGTTCATGGCGGGCCCGCGGGACGAGCCCCGCGCCTCGGCGAGCGCGCGAAAGTCTTGGGGGATAATCCAGTCATCCGGCCGTCCGGCTCCTTGGCCGAGCGAGAAGCGAGACCCTTGCGCCGCCGCGACGCGAGCGCGAATCACGGCCGCCGAGGCGCCGCGCCCGCCACCATGCGTCGCCCTCGCGGCAGGCGCAACAGGAAGCGCGCGCAACCCGCCGGTTTTTCACGCGATTCATCGCGCTCGCCCGCCGGGCGCGGCCTCGAGGCGCTTCTCGAAACGCAGCGCGGCGGCGCCGTCGGCGTAATAGCCGTCGTACTGGGCGAATTGGCGGTACCCCATCTTTTCGTAGAGCGCGATCGCGGAGGCGTTGTCGTAACGCACCTCGAGGCGCAGGGCGGTGCGGTCGTGGGCGCGCGCGTAGCGCTCGCAGGCTTGCAGCAGCGCCCGGCCGACGCCGCGCCGCCCTTGCGCGGGATCGACGGCGAGCGAATAGAGCCGCGCGCTTTTGCCGCCCTTGCGCAGCGCGATCAGGGCGTAGCCGGCGAGCCTTTGGCCGAATTTGGCGACGATCAAAGGCCGATGCGCGGCGACGATGAAGCCGCGCAGCGAGCGGCGCGAAAGCCGATCGCCTGGGAACGCGGCATACTCCAGCGCCTGGATCGCGTCGAGATCGTCGAGCGAGGCCGCGCCAACCACCATGCCGCCGCAGGCGCCCATTTGCATCCCGTTCCCCGAACGCCCCCGCTTGCCGCCGCGCTTGCTTGTCGCGGAGGCGCTTGCCCATTTCGATGCCCGACACTAGCTGTAAAATTCGCTCGCGCGCTCGCCGTCTGATAGGACGACGGAGGCATGATGGGCAAGACGGAAAAACGGCTGGCGAGCCTGAAGGCGCTGCTCGACGACGCGCACCGGCGCATGGGCCTGGAATTCGGCTTCCGGCTTTGGGACGGCGCGCTCGTCCCGGCCGACTGGCCGAGCGACGCGCTGGCGGTTTGCATCGCCGACGAAGGCGCGGTGGCGAGCCTCGTGCGCGCGCCGCGATTGCCGACCTTGGCCAATCTGTGGGCCGCCAAGCGCCTCGACGTCGTCAACGGCGACCTCTTCGATCTCGTCGCCAGGCGGCCCAAGGGGCACGCGCGCGATCTGCGCAAGCGCGTCGACAAGCTCGCCACGCTCAGGACCGCGCTGGCGTTCCTGTTCGCGCCGCGCGGCGGGCCTTGGCCGCTGGAGGGGATTCTCCAGGACCGCGAGAGCAGCGGCGCCGAAGCCGAGAACAAGCGGAACATCGCCTATCACTACGACGTCTCCAACGCCTTCTATCGGCTCTGGCTCGACGAGCAGATGGTTTACTCCTGCGGCTATTTTCACCATTGGAGCGACGGCATCGACGCCGCGCAGGCGCAGAAGCTCGACATGATCTGCCGTAAATTGCGCCTCAAGCCGGGCGAGACGATGCTCGACATCGGCAGCGGCTGGGGCGCGCTCGCCTGTCACGCCGCGCGCCATTACGGCGTCGAGGTCGTCGGCGTGACGCTCGCCGAGCAGCAGATCGCCTACGCCCGCGACAAGGCGACCGCTCTCGGCCTCGCGGACAAAGTGAGGTTCGAGCTCGTCGATTACGCGCGCCTGGAGGACGCGGAGCGTTTCGACAAGATCGCCTCGATCGGCATGTTCGAGCACGTCGGGGCCGCGAATTTCTCGACGTATTTCGACGCCGTGCGTCGCCTCTTGAAACCCGGCGGGCTCTATCTGCACCACGCGATCACGCGGCCGGGCAAGCGCGCCGCCGTCAAAGGCGGCAAGAAGCGGCCGGAATTCGCCGCGCTGACGCGCTACATCTTCCCTGGCGGCGAACTCGACGATCTCGGCGCGACCATCGCCAATCTCGAACGGCATGGCTTCGAGGTTCACGACGTCGAGGGCTGGCGCGAACATTATCAGCGCACCTGCCGCCTCTGGCACGATCGCCTGAGGGCCAGCTACGACGAGGCCTGCGGGGAAGTCGGCGAAGCCAAGACGCGCGTCTGGCTGGTCTTTCTGGCGGCCTGCTCGCTCGTGTTCGAGCGCAGCGCCTGCGGCGTCTACCAGACGCTCTGCTCCAAGCGCGCCAAGGGCGCGAGCGGCCTGCCGCCGACGCGGGCGGATTTGTATCGGTAGGGGCGGGCGGGGGAGGGGGCTGGCGGGAATGCGCGACGGGCCATCGGAACGCTTGACGGTATGTATCAATTATGATACATACATCTATCAATGGTCGACGTGCTGAAGCCCATTCCGCTGGCGTTCTGGCGGTCCGCAAGCGGACACGAGCCGGTTCGGCAATGGTTGAGGCTCTGTCTGTCGAGGACAAACGCGCGATCGGGCGCGACATCGCCAACGTTCAATTCGGCTGGCCGATCGGCCTGCCGGTTTGCAGGCCTCTCGGCGATGGGTTGTGGGAGGTCCGTTCGAGTCTCCCGAGCCGGCGCGAGGCGCGCGTGCTGTTCGGCTTTCACGACGGCGCGCTGATCGCTCTCGCTGCGTTTTTCAAGAAGACGCAGGCGACCCCCGCGAAGGAATTGGCGACGGCGCGCCAGCGATTGAAGGAAGCGACGTCATGACGAAGAAGACCAATCCGCATATCGGTTCGAGCTTCGAAAGCTGGCTCGACGAAGAGGGCGTCCGCGAGGAAGTCACCGCGGCGGCCGTCAAGCAAGTCATCGCCGAGCAACTCGCCGCGGAAATGAAGCGCAAGGGCATCACCAAGGCGCGGATGGCCGAGATGATGAACACCAGCCGCGCGCAAGTGGACCGGCTGCTCGATCCGAAGAACAAAAGCGCGACGCTCGAAACGCTGATGCGCGCCGCCAAGGCGGTCGGCCGCGAACTGCGGCTGGAATTGGCGTGAGGCTTATGACGAGGGTTTGGCCGACCGCGCAGGTGTGGGAGGCGGCCTGCGGCCGAAGCCGGCCGCCCGACAGACCTGCGTCCGACTGAGCGCGGACGAAGCAATCGCCGCGCCCGCCTCACTCCCGCCCGGCGCGCCGCATCCACTCCTCTTCGTCGATCGTCTCGACGCCGAGTTCGCGCGCCTTGGTCAGCTTCGAGCCGGCGCCGGGGCCGGCGACGACGAGATCGGTCTTGGCGGAGATCGAGCCGGAGACCTTCGCGCCCAGGCGCTCGGCGAAGGCCTTGGCTTCCTCGCGCGTCATCCGCTCCAGCGATCCGGTGAAGACGATCGTCTTGCCGGCGAGCGGGCTGCCGGTGGCGATCGGCGCCATCGGCTCGACGCGAACCTGCTTGAGCAGCGCGTCGAGCACGGTCTCATTATGCGGCTCGGCGAAGAAATCGACGATCGATTCAACGACCACCGGCCCGATGCCCTCGATGTCGTCGAAAGCCTCGGCCGCGTCGCGCGATCGCGCCGCCGCGCGCAGCTTGGCGAAATCGCCGAAATGGCGGGCGAGCCGGCGCGCGTTGGTCTCGCCGACGTGGCGGATGCCGAGCGCATAGAGGAAGCGATTGAGCGCGACCGTTCGCCGCGCCTCGATCGCGGCGAAGAGCTTGCGCGCCGATGTCTCGCCGAACCCCTCCCACTCGCGCAAAGGCGGCCGGCCGTGGCCGTCGCGCGCTTGCAGCGTGAAGATGTCCGCCGCCGTCTTGATCACGCCTTTGGAGTGGAACAACTCGATCTGCTTGTCGCCGAGCCCCTCGATGTCGAAGGCGTTGCGCGAGCAGAAATGCTTGAGGCCTTCCACCGCTTGCGCGGGGCAGACGAGGCGGCCGGTGCAGCGGCGCACGACGTCGGCCTTGCCGGTCTTTTCGTCGATCTCCCTCAGCGCCGCCGAGCCGCAGACCGGGCAGACATGGGGAAACGCGAACGGTCTCGCGCCGCGCGGGCGCTTGTCGACGACGACCTGCAAGATTTGCGGGATGACGTCGCCGGCGCGCTGGACCTCCACCGTGTCGCCGACGCGCACGTCGAGCCGCGCGATCTCGTCCTCGTTGTGCAGGGTCGCGTTGGAGACGACGACGCCGCCGATCGTGACGGGGCGTAATTTAGCGACCGGCGTCAGCGCGCCGGTGCGCCCGACCTGGACTTCGATCGCGTCGACGATCGTCGTCGCGCGTTCGGCGGGAAACTTATGGGCGGCCGCCCAGCGCGGGCTGCGCGAGACGAAGCCGAGCCGCTCCTGCAGCGCGAGTTCGTTGACCTTGTAGACGACGCCGTCGATGTCGTAGCCGAGCGTCGCGCGGCGCGCCTCGATGCCGTGATAATGCGCCAGCATTTCCTTGGCCGACCGGCACAGCTTGGTCAGCGGGTTGACCGGCAGGCCGAAGCGGCGGAAGGCGTCCATCGCCCCCATCTGGGAGTCGGCGAACGGCGCGCTGATCTCGCCCCAGGCGTAGGCGAAGAATTTCAGCGGCCGCTCGGCGGTGACGCGCGCGTCGAGCTGGCGCAGCGATCCGGCCGCCGCGTTGCGCGGATTGGCGAACGTCGGCTTGCCCGCCGCCTGCTGGCGCGCGTTGAGCGCGTCGAAATCCGTCTTGGCCATATAAACTTCGCCGCGCGCCTCGAGCACTTGCGGCGCGCCGTGCAGCGTCTTGGGGAGGGCGGCGATGGTGAGCGCGTTGGCGGTGACGTCCTCGCCCTCGTAGCCGTCGCCGCGCGTCGCCGCCTGCACGAGCTTGCCGCGCTCGTAGCGCAGCGAGCAGGAGAGGCCGTCGATCTTCGGCTCCGCGGTCATTTCGAGCGGCGCGGCTTCGTCAAGGCCGAGGAAGCGTCGCACCCGCGCGCAAAATTCCTCGACCTCCGCGTCCTCGAAGACATTGTCGAGCGACAGCATCGGCACGACGTGGCGAACCTTGGCGAATTTTTCCGCCGGCGCCGCGCCGACGCGTTTGTTGGCGGAGTCCGCGCCGGCCAGCGCCGGAAACGCCTGCTCCAGCGCCGAGTAGCGCTTGCGCAGCGCGTCGTAATCGGCGTCGGAAATGGTCGGCGCGTCTTCCTCGTAGTAGCGGCGGTCATGCTGGGCGATTTCCGCGCCGAGGCGCGCGTGCTCGGCGCGCGCAGCGGCGAGCGAGAGCTTTCCGGTCGGCGTTTTCTTCGCGGGCATGGCGGAGGTTTATCGCAGCGGCGGCATCAACGGAAGCCGACGACCTGGCTCAGGGCGTATGAGACGGCTTTCGGATGACCCGGCTCGCCCTCGCCCCAACCCCTCTCCCGCAAGCGGGCGAGGGGCTTTGCGGCGCCGCTCCCCTTCTCCCGCGTGCGGGAGAAGGTGGCCGACGAAGTCGGCCGGATGAGGGCCAGCCCGAATACGCGAGCCATTCAGCTGGAAATCGTATGAGACCCGCGGGCGAATGCGGATTTCTCCATTGTTTGCTTGGCGGAGCGGAGCGCGAGAGGAATTCGAAGTCAAGGACGACCGTATCGCGGTCGCCGCCGCAGGCGGCGCTTCGCGTCCTTGAGTTCGCATTCCTCTCGCGCAAAATCGCCTCCACGCGCTCAATGGAGCGCCGGCGCCGGCCTCGCATGCGTCCGAGCCAGTGGAAAAGTCTTACGCTTGGCGCCCGCATCATAGGGCCGCGCAGGGTGGAGCGCCGACAATCGCTCCAAAGCTTCGAACCGGGGTGCGGCGGCCGACGATCATCGCCCGGCCGCCGCCTTTGCCGCAGTAATCCTATTTCCAGCCGGATTCCTTATCGCAGGCCGCCATTTCCGCTGGATGCGTCTTTTCCCATGCCGTGATCGACTGGGTCTCGTCCGACGACATCTTGCCGTTCATGCACGCGCAATAGGCGGCGACCACCTCCGGCGTCGCCCCCTCTCTTTTGTTATCATTGACGCATTTCTTGATCCAAGCCGCATCGTCCGCATCGGCGCGCGCCGGCGTAACCGCCGAAGCAAAGCCCAACCCGCTGACAACTGCGACTAACATTAAGGTCTTTCTCATTTGCGCTACCTCCACAGAGATCCGGCGCGCTAGCGTTTCCCGTCCGGCCGCGCGCCGCGGCGCCGGCACCTCATTTAACCGAACCGCAGGCCGATCGGATAGCGTCTTTATGGGGAGCGTCCGCAAAGGGCGGATTCTCACCATCTACGCGGCTACTAAGCGCCAGACCCTCCCCCCAGCTCACCGCCAGCGCCCTCGCCCCCGCTGCTTCCGCCGCCTCGGGCGCGACCAAGGCGAAATCGGGCATTTGATGGCGCGCCCGGGTGAATTGCCGCTTGGCGTAGCGGCGGGTGTCGCGCACAGCGAGCCCGGCGGCTTCGTCGAGGGTAAGCTCGCCGCGCAAATGGGCCATCAGTTGCGGCGCGCCGTGCGCGCGCATGACGGGCAGCGTCGGATCGAGCCCGCGCCGCATCAGCGCGGCGACTTCTTGAAGCGCGCCCTCGCGCAATATCGCCGCCGCTCAGTCGTAGTGCTTGAGTTCGGGCCAGATCGCCGCGAGCGGCGCGCGCGGCTGGCGCAGGATCCAGATCGTGAGGCCGGTTTCGTATGGCATCGCGTAGGCGCTGTCGATGCGGCCGACGGCGCGAACGTCGCCGTAGGCGCGCTCAAAGTCGGCGGCGTCGCGACCCAACGTGATGACCACGTCGCCCGAGGCGCCGCGCGGCCCCCAGAGGAAATAGGAATTGGCGGCGCTGATCGCCGGCGGGCCGCCGAGCGCCGGTCCGTAGACGTCGAGCGCGGCTGCCTCGCCGTAATTGGGCGCGAAGAAGACAGCCTGGGCGCGCTCGTCGGGCGGCAGGTCGCGATAGACGGTCGAGACCGCGGCCGCCATCTCGCGCCAGCCGAACATGTCGGCGAAATACTGCGGCAGGGCGGCGAGCTTCATATTCTCGGTCTGGGTCTCCTTGGGCGAGAAGCCGCGCGCCTGCATATAGGCGACCAGCATATCGGGCGGCAGGATCGGCAGGCCGATCGGCGCCCAAGAGAGGCCGGAAACGACGACGACGGCGACCGCGATCCCGCGCGCGATCGGGCGCTTGAGCCACGCCTCCCACGCGACGGCGCCCGCCGCGAACAGCGCCGGATAGATCGGTGTGACGTAGTAGGCCTTGCCGTTGCAGACGATGACGATCGCCAGCAGAACGACATAGGCGATCGCCAGCGCGCGCAGCTCGGGACGCGGCGGCCGCACGCTGAGCCGCCACAGGCCTGCGAGCCAGACCAAGGCGAAGAGCGGCCCGACGAAAAACGCCTGCTGCAGCAGCAGTCCGAGCGGCGACCGCCCGACGGCCTTGCCGCCGACGTCGGCGCCGGCGACTTCGAGGAACGGCCAGCCGTGCAGCGCCTGCCACAGGACATTGGGCAGCGCGATCGCCAGCGCCAGCGCCGCGCCGGCGTAGAGCCACCGGCGCGCCAGGCTGCGCCTCAGCGGCGTCGCGACGACGCCGATAGCCAGCGCAGCCATGTAGAGGACGATCAGATACTTGCTCTCGAAGCTGACGCCGACGATGGCGCCGAAGGCGAGCCACCAGCGTTCGTCGCCGCTATCGACGAGACGCACGAGGATCCAGGCGCAAGCAAGCCAAGTCAGCGCTTGCAGGCAATCGGTCGACAGCAGCACGCCGCCGGTGAGCAGCGCCGGCGCGAGCAGAACGCAGAGCCCGGCGAGCGTCTGGGCGAAGCGGCCGCCGCCGAGGCGGCGGGCGAAATCGGCGGTCAGCGCGACCGTCGCCGCCGCCGCCAGCGCGGGAACAAGCCTGAGCGGCGTCAGCGCGGTCCCGAACAGCTTATAGGAAGCGGCGGCGATCAGCGGGATCAACGGCGGCTGATCGACGTAGCCGAAGGCGGGATGCAACCCGCAGACGATGAAATAGAGCTCGTCGCGGAAGACGTCGTAATGCGGGTTGGCGACGAGGTGGACGACGAGGCACGCGGCGCCGAGCCACAAGGCCGGCGCGCCGGCGATTCCCGGCAGCTTCGCGGGCCGAACGGCGGCGTTGGTCGCTGCGGCGGTCAAGCGTCAACCCCTCCAGCGTGATTGCGCGGGCTCACGACGCGCAAAGCGAGCCCGGCGAGCCTTCTAGCATGGCGGCGCGTCACATACGGAGGCGGGTCGGCTGCGCGGACTGCCGCACGCGCGCGGCGTTTCGCCGCAGGCCGGACCCCCAAAGCATCGGAGCCGAAGTCCGTCGTCCCGGCGCGAGGCGCCGAGCCGAACGCGCGCGCCGATGCGCGCAACCACCGACGCCATTCATGGTCCTCCTTGCATCGCGCCGATCATCGTATCGATTTGGGGACACATTTCGCTCGTCGACGCCCACTCCGCAGGTTCGCTCAGGATCGATTCCTGCCGCCGCCGGCGCGGGCGCTAAACGCAAGACTCTCTCCCCTGGCTCAGCCGAGCGCCTTTAGCGCCGACGCTTCCGCCGCCTCGGGCGCGACCCAGGCGAAGTCGGACATCTGGTGCCGCGCCCAGGTGAATTGCCGCTTGGCGTAGCGGCGGGTGCCGCGCACGGCGAGCCCGGCGGCTTCGTCGAGGGTAAGCTCGCCGCGCAGGTGAGCCATCAGTTGCGGCGCGCCGTGCGCGCGCATGACGGGCAGCGCCGGGTCGAGCCCGCGCCGCATCAGCGCGGCGACTTCGTCGAGCGCGCCTTCGCCGAGCATCGCCGCGAAGCGCGCCTCGATGCGCGCGTCGAGGACGGCGCGCTCGGGCGCCAGAAACAGCCCGGCCCACTCGCCCGCCGCCAAGGCTGGCGCCGCGGGGCCGCCCTGGAATTCGGCGAGCGGTCGTCCCGTCGCGGCGAGGACTTCGAGCGCGCGCAACACGCGCTGCCGGTCGCTCGGGCTGAGCCGCGCCGCGGTGAGGGGATCGCGCGTCGCGAGCCTTGCGTGCAGGCTCGGCGCAGCGAGGCCTTCGGCCTCGGCGCGCAGCGCGGCGCGCAAGGATTGCGGCGCTTGCGGAATGTCGGAGAGGCCTTGCGTCAGCGCGCGGAAGTAGAGCCCCGTGCCGCCGACGAAAAGGATCGGAGCGGGACGCCCGGCGTTTTCGGCGAGAATCGCCCTGGCGCGCGCCAGCCACAGGCCGACGGAGAAATTCTCGGCGCCGTCGATCTCGCCGTAGAGCCGATGCGGCGCCTGGCGCTCCTCGGCCTCGCTGGGGCGCGCGGCAAGCACGCGCAAATCGCGATAGACCTGCATCGAGTCGGCGTTGACGATCGTCGCGCCGAAGCGTTTGGCGAGCTTGAGCGCGACGGCCGACTTGCCGCTCGCCGTCGGGCCGGCGATGAGGAGCGCGCGAATCATCGTCCCTGCCGCCATGCTCCAATCGAAGGGTCCATGAAATCAACTCGCATTCCTCGTCCCTTCTCCCCGCCTGCGGGGAGAAGGGGTCGGCGCCGCTGTGTCCACAGAAAAGCGCGCGCGGTAAATCAATCCAGCATATGGCTGACCATGCCGTCGGCGAGCTTGGGTTCGAACCAGGTCGATTTCGGCGGCATGATCGCGCCGGCGTCGGCGACCGCCATGAGATCGCTCATCTCAGTCGGATAGAGCGCGAAGGCGACGGCAGACGCGCCGGAGGAAACGAGCCGCTCCAGCTCGCTTAAGCCCCGGCCGCCGCCGACGAAGTCGATGCGTTTGTCGCGACGCGGATCGGCGACGCCGAAAACCGGCTCGATGATGTTCCTGGCGATCAGCGTGACCGGCAGCCGCGCGAGCGGGTCAGCGCTTTGCGCGCTCTCGGCCGCGACCTCTGCCTTGAGCGCCAGTCGATACCAGCGACCATCGAGAAACATGCCGACTTGGTCCGCGCGCGCCGGCCGCACGGGCTGATCGCTCGGCTCGATCGCGTAGCGGCGCCCGATTTCCCTCAAGACCGCTTCGGGCGTCAGTCCGTTCAAATCGCGCAGCACGCGGTTGTAATCGAGAATCGTCATCTCTTGTTGTGGGAACAGCGCCGCAAGAAAATAACCGTCCTTCTGGCCGCGCGCCTCAGCGACGCGCGAGGCCGCGGCCGAGCGGTGATGGCCGTCGGCGATATAGAGCGCGGGCAGGGCGTCGACGGCGCGCGTGAGCGCCGCGATCGTCGCCTCGTCGTCGATCACCCAGAGCTGGTGGCGCACGCCGTCGTCCGCGGCGACGTCGACCGCCGGTTTTCCCGCGGCGGCGCGCGCGAGCAGGGCGTCGATCCCAGGCGCCGCCGCATAGGCCAGCATGACCGCGCCGGTCTGGGCGCCGACCGCCTCGATCTGGCGCACGCGGTCGTCTTCCTTCGCCGGCGTCGTCAGCTCGTGCTTGCGGATGCGGTTCTCGGCATAAGCCGCAATCGACGCGACCGCCGCGAAGCCGGTCTCGATGCGACCGCGCCAAGTCAGGCGGTAGGCGTAATAGCAGGGCTTGTCGTCGCGCACCAGCGCGCCGGCGGCGATCATGCGCCGAAAATTCGCGCCGGCCTTGGCGTAGACGGCGCGGTCGTAAGGGTCGATCGCCGGATCAAGATCGATTTCGGCCCTGGAGACGTGCAGAAAGCTCCACGGCTTGCCTTTCACGCGATCGCGCGCTTCCATGCTCGAAAGCACGTCGTAAGGCGGCGCAAGAACGTCCGCCGCGCGTCCCGGCGCCGGCCTCAACGCGCGAAAGGGCTTTATCAGGGTCAATGGGGCTCTCTTTCGTGAGGATTTAACTGACATTCGCCGGATCGGCGTCGGCGCAGCCGAACATCTGAACGAGTTTCGACAGCGTGACAAGCCGGCGGTCGCCGCCAAGGCTCACGCTCGCGTCGACCACGCCGACCTCGCCGCGCTGCTCACCGCGCAAGGGATTCCCGGCGCCGAGTTCGTAAGGGACCGAGGTCTGCGAAGGCGCGCCCTACTGCAGGGAGCTTCTCAAGTCCGCGAACTCCATCGCGGGGCGCGGCGCGGGCGCGGGTCTGAAGGCGTCGTAAACCAGATCGCCGTAGGGGTTGGCCGGCTTCGGCCGAGAATCGCTCGACGACAGCTCGCCGTAGGGGTTGGCCGGCTTGCCCAGAGAATCGCCGGCGAACAGCGTGGCCAGGGCGCGCGTCGCGGCGGCGGGCGGCCCGGCGGCCGCGGCCGTCTTGGCCGGCGCCGTCGAGGCGTCGCGGGGCTGAATGGACAAGCCCTCGGCCGGCGCCGACTTCGCCGCGCCATGCGCGGGCGCCCGGGTCGGCGCGATCGGGGGAAGCGGCGCCGCGAGCGCGGCGGC
>Ga0326728_10005526_pt1 | contig 35286 bp, 29 predicted proteins | sample MB3enrmetagenome_FD_207602 | JGI IMG/M metagenome (GOLD analysis project Ga0326728, IMG submission 207602) | Lab enriched peat soil microbial communities from McLean, Ithaca, NY, United States - MB31MN | ecosystem: Environmental > Terrestrial > Soil > Wetlands > Peat | place: USA: New York...
ACCCTGCCCTCGATGCTCAGGGGTTCTTCGAGCGAAGCCTCGAAACGGTCTCCGACGAGGCTGGTGGAGGAATCGATGGCATCGATGGTGCGCACAGAGATTCGTGTCCCGGCTGGGATAGTTACATAGGCCGGCTTCACTTCGACAGGCGCTGCCGGCCCCGGAGCGTCGGGAAGCGAACTCTGCGGCTGCGGCGCCGGGGCACTTGCCGCGCCTTCCGAGTCGAACTTGAGCGATACGACGTCGGCGACGTTATATTTCTGCACCGTCGAGCCGACCTGGAAGCTGATTTCAGTCTCAGTGCCGCCCAGGAACTTGCCCTTGATCAGGCTGCCGTTCTTCAACTCCAGCGTATCGGCCCACGCCACCGACACGGCCAGAGTCAGCACAGTAACGAATCCGCATTTCAGCTTGAGTCTCATGATCTCCTCTGATGTCGCAGCCTGCCTGCCCGGTTCACATATTGTAGGCCCGTTTGGGACTCACCTTGAGCCAAAGCACGTTTGTTCTTCCACGGAGATGCGCAAAGTGTGATGACGCATATCGGGGGGGCGCGGAATGATCCAAGATACGCTACATCAACTGTTTCAGATGCACTATATCCACGAAGTTCTCCATCTGCTGAGCGGGTGCGTGGGCTCGTTCATTGGCACCTGGGCCTGCTTTTCAATCATCCAAAAGCGCAGGAACAAAAAGAGCTGAGTGACGCTTAGGTTCCAATCGTGGCAAGCAGCGTGCTGCGTACCCAGGCTGGGACGGTTCGATACGCTGCTGGAACGTGCAGGCCAGGAAGTGCGTTTCGAGCGGCTCATTGCAACGGAGTTCCGGCTGTACGAGAGCCATTTGTCGGCGGCGGGGGCGAAATATGAGGTGAAATGCCGGTTTCCGCTGGGGGATTGAAGAAGCCGGCCCCTGACCTCTTGGGCCGCGTTTCAGGTATACTGAAGATTCGGCGTTCAGCCCGGAAAGGCTGGTGTGCGCCCGCGGCCCGGATTCCGGCGTCGGAAGCGATTCAAGATTCTGGAGTTAAGACAATGGCACAAGTTTGCGATATTTGCGGCAAGGGGCCGCAGTTTGGTAACAACATTTCTCACGCGCACAACGTCACGCGCCGGCGCTGGAATGTGAACCTGCAGGCCGTGAAGGCGCTGGTGAACGGAGCGCCCAAGAAGATCCGCGTGTGCACGAGCTGCATCAAGGCCGGCAAGATTGCCAAGGCCTGAACACTTCCATCCATAGCCATTAAACAAGCGAAACCCCGTCCGTCAGGACGGGGTTTTGTTGTGCCTGGATTGGGGGGCTCTGTGGCGAGATTCTTGAAAAAGATCCCTTCGGGGCTAAAGCCCCAGATTCCTATCGCTCGATTCAGAGGCCTGAAGGCCTCTGCTCCCTCCAGTTCGCGCCGCCCCTACGGGGCTGGGAATCTCTTTTTCCTGCATACCCAGGACTGCGTCCTGGGCTAATATCCTCGCCTCCCTACAGGAGGCGGTGTATCGCAAGGGATAGAGTTGTCCCCTTTCAAGACTGCGGCTGTCGTCGAGTTTTTTCCGCATCGTGTAGAGTCGGGGCCCATTCTTTGAGAGTAATGCCCCGTCGCGGGCTTTGCTATCAGGCTTTTTCGCCGGCGCGCGTAAAGGTGAGCGATGCCGAGTTGATGCAGTAACGAAGTCCGGTCGGGTGCGGACCGTCGGGGAATACGTGGCCGAGGTGGCCGCCGCAACGCGCGCAGGTGACTTCAATGCGGCTCATGCCGAAGCTGCGGTCCTCATGCTCTTCAACAGCCCTGGAATCGGCCGGAAGCATGAAGCTCGGCCAGCCACAGCCGGAGTCGAACTTGGCGCCGCTCAGAAACAGCAGTTCGCCGCATCCGGCGCAGTGATAGTTGCCGGTCTCGTGATTCTCAGAAAGTGCGCCGGTGAAGGGGCGTTCGGTTCCTTTCTCGCGCAGGACGTGGTATTGCATGGGCGTCAGGGATTCACGCCATTCAGCCTCAGTGCGCACTACTTTATCGCCGCTGTTGCTCAATCTGCCTCCTGGGGACTGTTTCTCTCCATTCGATGCGCAGAGCGCAAAGCCGCTTCAGGAATCGGGTCTCACACCTCGGCAATCAACTCAATCTCGATGAGCACGTCTTTCGGCAGCCGCGAGACCTCAACCGTGGAGCGCGCCGGCGCAACGCGGCCCTCGCCGCCCAGGTAAGCAGCGTAGGCCGCATTCATGGCTGCGAAGTCGTTGAAGTCTTTCAAGAAGACGGTGGTCTTTACTGCGCGGTCGAGGCTGCTGCCCGCGGCTTCAAGGATGGCCTTGAGATTCTCAAGAACCCGAGCCGTCTGCTCCGCAATTCCGCCGGCAACAATGTTGCCGGTGGCGGGATCGATAGCAATTTGACCGGCTGTGAAGATAAGGTTGCCGGAGCGGATGGCCTGGGAATAAGGGCCCATGGCTGCTGGTGCGGCCGTGGTGGCGATCGCCTGCTTGGTCATAGCCAGATTCTAATTGGAGCCGCAATAGCCCGTCTGCCCGGTTTTTCGAGCCGGGCAGATGGAGAAGATGAGGATTCAGGTTCAGCCGACGTTGAGGTCGGCAAGGATGCCGCCGCCAATCATCATCGCCAGCAGCCAGTAAGCGGCATTGATGGCAAAGAGCCTTGCCGGGCGTTTTTCGAAGATGTGCTCAGTCAACAGGGGCGGGGCCATAAAGCCGACCCAGCAGATGGCGCCGATGTAGACGCCGCGTGGCAAAGCGGTTGCGCCGCTCCACTTGATGAGGTGCGCCAGCACAAAGGAGAGAACCAGGTTGGCAATGAACGAGGCAAGCATTGGAAACCACGCGTGTTTGGGTTTCTCACCTTCCGGAATCCCAACCAACGCTTTCCAACGAGCCCGGAAGACATAGCCATACCAAAGAGCGCCCAGCAGCCACTGCGCGATTCCCGAGTACAAGACTGCCAGCGGGCTGACATGGAAAATCTGCATGCGAAAAAACCTCCCAATTCGTGTTTTTAATATCCGGCTCCCTGAGACGGATGATCCAGGGAAAGTAATGCCAACGCGTGTCAGTCTAAAAGGAGTCGCGTGAACACTTTGATTGAGGTTAGAAGGAAAGTCAAGGTAAATCGCGATGCAGGTGCCGTTGTTGAAATCGGCGGCTGCATATCTAACCGTCTCTTAAATCAGCGTTTTCTCAGCGCTTCAAGCTCTTCGAGCGTGCGGGGCCAGTCGGAGCCGAGCAGGCGCGAGAGACTGCGGTCGGCCAGCACTCTGCCGCCGGTCTGGCATTGGGCGCAGTAGTTGGTTTCGTTATCGGCGTAACGAATGCGCTGCACCGGCCGTCCGCAGCGCGGGCAGGGCTGGCCGAAACGGCCATGCACGGCCATTTCCGGACGGAAGGCAGTGACGCCTTCGGGGAATTTTATTCTGGCTTCGGACGAGAGCCGTGTGGTCCAGAGAGCTAGAGTCGCGCGTGTCGCTGCGTAAAGACGGTCCCATTCTTCGTCTTTGAGTTTGTGGGTGAGCGAGATGGGAGAGAGGTGAGCAGCGTGAAGAATCTCGTCGGAATAGGCGTTGCCGATGCCGCTCACGATGCGTGGATCGGTAAGAGCGCGCTTGAGGGTGCGGTTTTCCTGGGTGAGCGCGGCGCGAAAGCCTTCAAGGTCGACTGAGAAGACCTCAACGCCACCGGGGTCGAGCGACTGCAATCCTTCCTCCCCGCGAACAACGTGCAATGAAGCGCGGCGTTTGGAGCCGGCCTCAGTCAGAGTGAGAGTCCCATCCAAAAAGTAGAAGCCCGCGAGGGCGCGGCCGGCGAGCTTTGCGTTGGGAGCCTTCCAGTGCAGGCGGCCGGCGATCATGAGGTGCAGCACCAGCCAAAGATCGCCTTCGACGCCGATGGCGATGCGCTTGCCTATGCGGCGCAGCGCAATGACTCTACGGCCTTCGGCGCTTGAGAGCGGCGGATCGAAGGTGCGCAGCAGGAATGGACTGGTGACGGCGACACGTTCAAGCACGCGGCCGAGGACACGCTCTTCAATGGCGGTGATGTAGGCCGTGATGTCGGGCAACTCAGGCATTGATCTCAGCTTGTCTTTGCCGCCCGCGGTTGCGCAATAGTTTATTTTGCGGTCTGCGCACGCACGCCAGAGAGCACAGAGCGAGCCGCGGGCCGGGTCAGTCGAGGATGGTGTTGTCGATGAGGCGGGTTGGGCCGACGTAGGCAGCGACGGCGAAGAGTGCGCCGGGAGCGGCAGTTTCGAGAGGATCGAGCGTTGACCAGTCGACGAGTTCGATGTAGTCGATGCGGACAGGAACCTCGTTTGGGGGCTCGGACATGAATGTGTCTCGCGCGGCGGCGATGAGAGCGGCGGAGTCGCGCTCGCCGGCGGCGAACAGAGATTCGACTTTACGGACGGCGCGACTGAGAACAAGGGCCTGCGCGCGCTCGGCGGCGTTGAGATAGGCGTTGCGCGAGCTGAGGGCGAGACCGTCGGGCTCGCGAACGATGGGGCAGACGGCGATCTCCGAGCCGATGCGCAGGTCGGTGACCATGCGGCGAAGGACCGAGACCTGCGCTGCGTCCTTCTGTCCGAAGAAAGCGCGGTCGGGCTCGGCGGCGATGAGTAGTTTGGTGACGACGGTAGCGACCCCGCGAAAGTGACCTGGGCGCGACAGGCCGTCGAGACGGTTGCTGAGGCCTTCGACTTCAACAAATGTGGCCGATCCCGCGGGGTAGAATTCGTCGACCGCAGGCGCGAAGATGATGTGCGCGCCGTTGGCAGAAGCGAGCGCGCAATCTGCTTCAAAGCTGCGCGGGTAGCGGGCGTAATCTTCATTGGGCCCGAACTGCGTGGGGTTGACGAAGATTGAAACGGCGACTGTGCCGCACGATGCGGCTGCGGCGCGGATGAGAGAGGCATGACCGGCGTGGAGCGCGCCCATGGTTGGCACCAGGCCGACGATCTTGCCGTTCGAGCGCTGATCGCGTGACCAGGTGCGAAGTTCAGTTACTTTGCGCAGAATTTGCATCGGACGATTTTCAGTTTACGGGTCTCAGTTGGTCCAGTCGGGGAGCGAATCGCGATTGACGATGTCGTCGTCAGATTCGAAATCGGTTGAGGGGCTTGGGAGAGATGCTAGCGCCTGGCGGGCAGCCTCGCTGAGATGGTAGCTTTCCTCGTCTGAGGGGAAGGCGCGATGCTCGACATCGTCACGATAGTGCTCGACAGCGGAGCGGATCGCGGCGCCGAGGTCGGCGTAGCGGCGGACGAACTTGGCGGCGGGCGCGAAGGTGAGGCCGACGAGATCGTGGAAGACCAGGATCTGGCCGTCGCAACCGGGTCCGGCGCCGATGCCGATGGTGGGGATGACAAGCTCGGCAGTAATGATTTCGGCAACCTCGCGCGGCACGCCTTCAAGGACGATGGCTCCTGCACCGGCTTCGGCGAGGGCGCGGGCATCGGATTGCAGACGGCGAATGGCTTCGGCGGTGCGGGCCTGCACGCGGTAGCCGCCCATGCGATGCACACTCTGCGGCGTAAGGCCGAGATGGCCGATGACGGGCACTTCAGCATTGCTGAGAGCGCGGACGAGCTCGATGCGGGGTCCCTCGATCTTGACGGCTTCGGCGCCGGCTTCCTTGATGAAGCGAACGGCGTTGGCCACTCCCTCAGCGATGGAACCGTGATAGCTGCCGTAGGGCATGTCGGCCACGACCAGAGCGCGGCGTACGGCACGGCGCACGGCGCGGGTGTGGTGGAGCATTTCGTCCAAGGTGACGGCGAGGGTGTTTTCATGGCCGAGAACGACCATGGCGAGCGAGTCACCGACCAGAATGAAGTCGATGCCGGCCTCGTCGACCAGGCGCGCAGTTGCGTAGTCGTAGGCGGTGAGCGCGGAGATGGGCCTGGACTGGCGCTTCATCTCAGTCAGTGCGGGCACAGTGACTTTTGTGATGGGAAGACCGGCTGGCGAAGGAGGGACACCGGCGGAAAACTTCGTAAGGCTCATGATTCACTCCAGTGCCGCTCCGAAGACGCAGGATGCAGCCCGAACAAGAAAAGTATACGCCGGTGGGGCGCAGCAGGCGGAGGAGTTCCCGGTTGCTGCGGGGCGCCGGCACGGCGCACACTGTAAGGAGATATGCTTTCTCCTCTGGCTACAGGGATCTGCGCGGGGCTGGGCGCGGCCGGCGCGGTGGGATTGGCCGCGGGCGGGTTCGCCTACGCGTCGCTGTGGCCAGGTTCGCGGATATTCGGAACGGCAATGATTGCGCCGCGGCGGCCGGGAGAGATTGCGCTGACCTTCGACGATGGGCCGAATCCTGAGTGGACGCCGAGACTGCTCGACGCTCTGGCGCGGCACGATGTGAAGGCGACTTTTTTTATGCTGGGCAAGTTTGCCGAGGCGCAGCCGGAACTAGTGCGGCGGGTTGAGGGCGAGGGGCACGTTATTGGCGATCACTCGTGGAGCCATCCGCATCTGTCGCAATGCCCGGCGAAGCGAATTGAGGAGGAACTGAAGCGGACCAAGGACAAACTCGAGCAGATCGTTGGCTGTCAGGTGAGGTTTTTCAGGCCGCCGTTCGGAGCGCGGCGGCCGGCGGTGTTTCGCATTGCGCGCGAATTGGGCCTGGAGCCGGTTTTGTGGAACGCGATGACGAATGACTGGGCCGAGCCCTCGGCGCAAAAAATCTCTGAGACGCTGGGCAAAAGGGTGGATGGCCTTTTGCAGCGAGGATTTGCAGCGAACATCGTGCTGCACGATGGCAACCATCGCGAGGCGGCGGGCAAGCGCGGGCCGTCAGTGGCGGCGGCGGGGATGATTGTCGAGCGCTACAAGGCTAGCGCCAGGTTTGTGACGCTGGAGGCGTGGGGCTAGACAGCGCCGGCGAACGCCTCGCGAGCAGCGGAAATGGTTGCGTCAATCTCGGCATTGGTGTGCGCGCACGACATGAATGCGGCTTCGAACTGCGAGGGCGGGAGCCAGACGCCTTGATCGAGCATGGCACGATGGAAGCGGCCGAAGGCTGCGGCGTCGGATCTGGCGGCTTCTTCATAATTCGTCACCGGGCCGGGGGTGAAGAACCAGGTCCACATGGAGCCGACGCGATTGAGCGTGAGTGGAATGCCGAATAATGCAGCATCGGCGGCGACTCCTTCGGCGAGCCTGCGCGTGTTGGCATCGAGCTTGGGATATATTTCGCTTGCGCGGTCTTTGAGGTAGCTGACGGTTGCGCAGCCCGCAGCCATGGCGAGCGGGTTGCCGCTGAGTGTGCCGGCCTGGTAGACGGGGCCGAGAGGCGCCAGCATATCCATGAACTGGGCCTTGCCGCCGAAGACGCCGACGGGCAGGCCTCCGCCGACGATTTTGCCGAGCGTAACGAGATCGGGGTCGAGAGAGTAGAGCTGGCAGGCTCCGCCGAGGGCGACGCGGAAGCCGGTCATTACCTCGTCGACGATGAGCAGCGCGCTGTGCTTGCGGGTGAGGGCACGCAGGCCGTCGAGATAGCCTTCGGCCGGTAGGATGCAGCCGGCGTTACCGACAACGGGCTCGACGATGATGGCGGCGATGGCGTTGGGATGCGCGGCGAAGGCGGCTTCAACCGCTTCGAGATTGTTGTAAGGCAGGGCGAGAGTGAGGTGCGCGATCTCCTCAGGCACTCCCGCTGAGCCGGGGATGCCGAAGGTGGCGACGCCGGAGCCGGCCTTAACGAGGAGTCCGTCGGCGTGGCCGTGGTAGCAGCCCTCGAACTTGACTATGATTTTGCGGTTGGTGGCGGCGCGCGCCAGGCGGATGGCCGACATGGTGGCTTCGGTTCCGGAGCTGACGAAGCGTAACTTCTCGATGGCCGGATAGCAGGCGGTGACGAGCTCGGCCAGGTCGGCCTCGGCGGCGGTTGACGCGCCAAAGCTGGCTGAGTTGCGGGCTGCGCGCTCGATGGCTTCGACAACGGGCGGGAAGGCGTGGCCAAGAATCATGGGGCCCCAGGAGCCGAAGTAGTCGATGTAGCGATTGCGGTCGGCGTCTGTGATCCAGGCGCCGTGAGCGCTCAAGACAAACGGAGGCGCGCCGCCCACCGCGCGAAAGGCCCGCACCGGGGAGTTCACGCCGCCGGGAAAGAAGTGCTCGGCGCGTGACTGGAGGGCGGCGGATTTTGCGTGGGTTCGATGGGAGGGCAGCTGGGACATGGCTAATCCAGTATAGAAGCCGGCTTTCCATTTTCTTTTTCGGAGGGATTTGCACCGGGACCGACGCGAAGGTAACCGCGTTGTGGATTCGTCGATCCAAATTCCTGCTAAAATTCAGCTTTCAAGACCACTGATTCCTCGGTCTGCTGCAGACTCGGCAACTGCGTGTTGCCCGAAGCGCTGGAACTCCAATCCACAGAAAGTCCTGACTGTGCCCGACCAAATCAAGCAAAAATCCGTTACATATGCCGATGCCGGGGTGGATATCACGGGCGGCGACCGGGCCAAGGAACGCATCAAATTCCTGGCACAGAAGACGTTCAATCGCAATGTATTAGGAGGGATCGGAGGGTTCGGGGCGCTGTTCCGGCTCGACCTGCAGCGATGGAAAAACCCGATCCTGGTGAGCTCGGCCGATGGGGTGGGCACCAAGCTGAGGATTGCCTTTGAGCTGGGGCTGCACCACACGGTGGGCGCCGACCTGGTGAACCACTGCGTGAACGATATCGGGGTGCAGGGCGCCACGCCGCTGTTCTTTCTGGACTACTTTGCCTGCGGCAAGCTGGACCCGGAGGTGACCGAGGACGTGGTGACGGGGCTGGCCGAGGCGTGCCGGGCCAACGGGTGCGCGCTGATCGGAGGCGAGACGGCGCAGATGCCGGGTTTTTATGCCGACGGCGAGTACGACCTGGCGGGTTTTATTGTGGGCGCGGTGGATCGCGACAAGGTAGTGACGGGCGCGGGCATCAAGGCCGGGGACGTGCTGATCGGGTTTCCGTCGACGGGACTGCACACCAACGGCTATTCGCTGGCGCGCAAGCTGCTGTTCCAGGTGGCCGGATACAAGGCGACGCAGTACGTGACGGCGATTAAGGAGAAGGCCGGCGCGGCGCTGATGAAGACGCACCGCAGCTACCTGCACGTGATCCAGAAGCTGGTGGCCGGGCAGGTTACGGTGGGCATGGCGCACATTACGGGCGGCGGAATTACGGAAAACCTGCCGCGGATATTGCCGAAGAATGTGACGGCGCAGGTTGAGCTGGGCTCGTGGCCGGTGCTGCCCATCTTTGAGCATCTGCGCGAGATTGGACAGGTGACGGAAGAAGAGATGATGCGAACGTTCAACATGGGTATCGGGCTGATCGCCGTGATTCCGGCGGCCAAGTTTACGAAGGCGAAGACGCTGCTGGACCGGGCCGAGGAGAAGTTCTACGTGATAGGCCGCGTGGCGAAGGGCGAGCGGCGAGTGCAGTACACGTGACCACCTGCGGTGGGGTAGATGGCGCTTGCGCGCCTAGGGGTCCGTTCTCGCGGGGTTAGGGTTAAGGTTGCCAGGTCCCAAAATCGAGACCTGGCACCCGGCGATACTTCCGAGTCGGCGAGGATAGGCTCGTAACGAAGCAACAGCCGTCTGGAATCTGAGATAATCGGCTGAATCCGCTCGAAAACCTAGCTTGGGAGAGTATTACCATGAGCGATCCTGCCTCGCCTTCAATTGCCTCTGAGCCTGTGTACCTAGAACTAACCTTTAGGCGCCTAATGTGCATTTGGTGGGCATATTTCTGGCGACACATGCTCTATGGTGCCCTTCTTGTAATCATTGTCGGATTCCTCGAAGGATTGGCTGGACTGGGAGGGAGTCACCTGTTGTTATCTTTGAGCGCCGTTGTGGTAATGGCTGCAGTGTCAATGGTTGTATTGGGAGTCGTCCTACACAAACAATTTCGCCACTTTTCTGTTCGGATTGTGGCGTCTCCACGCTAGAGCACTACTGCCCGAAAAAATCGCCGATGCGCTCATTCACGGCACTCCGGGAGAGTGACCGCCTATGCGGAAGTTACCATCTGGTAAGCACTCAGACAGTTCCGGACTTGCTTCGTAAAGCCACGTCCCTCCCAAAACCGCAACGCTGAGGAGGTCTATTGGAACTCGCACAAAAAGACCGTCCCCAGCGCCTGGGTATTCTGCTTTCGGGCCGCGGATCGAATTTTTTGGCGATTGCCGAGTCGATTCGCGCGGGAAAGCTGCCGGGCGTCGAGATCGCGGTGGTGATTTCAAATGTGGCCGATGCGCCGGGGCTGGCTGCGGCGCGCGAGCTGGGGCTGGCCACGGCGGTATTCGAGTCGAAGGGTCGAAAGCGGGCGGAGCATGATGCGGATGTTGCTGCATGCCTGAGGGCGCGTGGGGTGGATTTGGTTTGCCTGGCGGGGTACATGCGGCTCTTGTCGCCGGAGTTTGTGGCGGCGTTTCCCAATCGCATTCTCAACATTCATCCCTCGCTGCTGCCGGCGTTTCCGGGGCTCGAAGCGCAGGAGCAGGCGTTTGCGCATGGCGTGAAGGTGGCAGGGTGCACGGTGCACTTTGTGGACGAGGAGCTGGACCACGGGGCGATTATTGTGCAGCGGGCGATTGAGGTGCTCGAGAGCGACGATGCGCATTCGCTGGCCCGACGGATCCTGGCCGAGGAGCACATCGCATACAGCGAAGCGATTGCGCGCGTGGCAAGCGGCGATTGGGAGATTCGCGGACGGCGGTACGTGAAGGCAGGGAACAAAGGAACGAGGGAATAGGGAACAGTGGTCAGCTGGCCGTTTGCTGTCGAGTTTCAGATGTCAATGCGCGCCGCGTTGGGTTGGTCTTTAGATTATTGATTTTCTTCTATTTAGAGTTGGCGCGGATTGCAGAGAATTCCGCATGAATTACCTACACTTATAGACAGCCAATCAGAAGAACGCAGTGAATGTTGCTGGGCGGCTCTCCACCCATTGAAATGACCGGAACCACGGCTGCAACGGGGTATTGGGAGCTGCCCGGCGCCGGCGTTTTGGCGATGGAATCGGAACCCGCCTGGGCGACGAGCGCGCGAGCACCGTCCCTACGGGACTAAGACGCGCTCATGTGTCTCACCTTCCCCACGCTGAAGCGCGGGGCTAACAACCATTGCGCCTACGGCGCGTGGATTCGAGCCTCGCCATCTGCGTACCTACGGCGTGTGGGTGACGAATAAATCCCAAACGGCATTTTTTGTTTGAGCTTACGAACGGGCCAAAGGAGAGTTGTGCATGAACTTCATCTCAAATATCTGGAATCATCCCAAGACGTCAGTGGCGGGAGTGCTGATTGCGATCGTCACCATCGCCGGCGTGTTGTCGCAGCAGGGAATCTCGCTGGGCAAAGCCGGATCGGGTACGGTGATATCGCTGGTGTCGGCGATTGCCACCGCGCTGCTGGGCCTGCTGGCGCGCGATCCCGATGGGGCAGCAAGTCAGCAAGCCGGCGGGTCAGCGAGTCAGCAGGCCAAACTCGGGGCGTGGATGCTGGTCGCGTTGCTGCTCTTGTCGACGATGACGGGATGTTCGGCCGCAAGCGTTGCGCAGGACATCGTGAATTGGACCCCCTCACTGGAGAGCGCGGTTGCCACAGTTGACTCGACCGCGGCGCTGCTGGCTCCTGCGGACGCGCCGATCTTTGCTGCGGCCACCACGGGTTTCGATGCGGCTGCCAATCTGCTTGTCACGCAGGCCAAAGCGTATCTTGCCAATCCATCGGCAAGCGTTCTGGCCCAGTTGCAGACGCAGGTGGTCACCTTTCAGCAACAGTTGAACAGCTCGTTGCTGGCGGTGACGAGGATTGTAGATTCGGCAAGCCAGAAGCATGCTTTATCGGCGATTCAGGCCGTGGCGACCATTGTGAATGCAATGCTGGCGCTGGTGGAGCAGGTCTCAAGCAAGGCGGCTGTAGCGCACATGGCGCAGGCCGCGCAGATCAAGATTGCCGCCGTTGAGCCGCTGATCGACCGTGACGCGGTAGTGGCGATGGTGGCCTCGCATTATGACGAGCCGGTGGCGGCTGCGTGGATCAACGTGGCGCGGGCAGAGCAGGCGGAGATGCAGGCGGGGTTTTAAAAGCAGGGAACAAGGAGTAGGGAACAGGGAGTAGGGAACAGAGAAAAGAGAACAGGGAACAGGGAACGGGAAATAGGGAATAGGGAACAAATCAGCGATCAGTTGTCAGTGTCCCACCCTTTCGCGCAAAAGCCGCGCGAAAGGATGGGGCACGGAGGACTTGGCGAGTCGCCGCGCGGGCTTATACGTTGGCGTCGCGGGCTTCGCCAAGTTGGAGCTTGAAGGTCACCTGGCGGCGGTCGCGGATGATGGTGACGCTGACTACGTCGCCGGCCTGGTGCTTGTTCATGATGGCGCTTACGTCTGTGGGGTCGGTGACTTGCTGGCCGTCGATGGCCACAATCAGATCGCCTCCCAGCAGAATTGGCGTGTTCCCCACGTATGCCTGTTGATTACCGCCGCGCAGCCCTGCGCGTTCGGCGGCTCCGCCGGGAATGACGCGCTGAATCAGCAGGCCGTAGCCGGCGGGCAGGCCCATCTGTTCGGCAAGATCGGGTCCAATGGCATAGGTAAAAACGCCCAGCGAGGGCCGTTTGACGCGGCCGAAGCGGGTAAGGTCAGAGAGCACGGCCTTGGCCGTGTTGATGGGGATTGCAAAGCCTATACCCGAGCTCTGGTCGGCGCCGTTCGAGGCGATCATGGTGTTGATGCCGATGACTTCGCCGTGAGAGTTGAGCAGCGGGCCGCCGGAGTTGCCGGGATTAATGGCGGCATCGGTCTGGATGGCGTCCTCAATGGGCGCGCCGTCTTCATTGCGAATGGAGCGGATGGAGCTGATGATGCCGCGGGTCATGGTGCCGCTCAGGCCGAAAGGGTTGCCGATGGCGTAGACCTTCTGGCCTACGTTGAGCTCGGAAGAGTCGGCGAGCGTGACCGGTTGAAGGTCGGGAGCATCGATCTGGAGAAGTGCGAGATCGTGCGAGCGGTCAGTGCCCACCACCTTGGCCTGGTAGCGGCGCTTGTTCGAGAGCTGAACCTCAATGCCGCGGTTGGCGCCTGCAACTACGTGATAGTTGGTGAGGATGTGGCCGTTCTTGTCGAGAATGAAGCCCGAGCCCTGGCCCTGCTGCGGCACCGGCTGGAAAAAGAAGTTAAAGACCAGCGTGGTGGACGTAATGTTCACCACCGACGGCAGCACGCGTTTGTAGACCGCGATGTTGTTCTGCTCTTCGGAGTCATAGGCGGGCGCGGCATCGGCCTCGGTCAGGTGCATCAAGGAGTCGGCGTTTTTGGGGCTGAACAGCGAAAAATGCCCCAGGGAACGTCCGTCGACGAGGGGAGAGTAGTGCGAGGTGAGGAACCAGAATCCGCCCACCAGGATGAGGACCAGGATCAATGCGCGCAATTTCATACTGTAGACCTGACAGACCTTCCTTAGAGTCTGTTATTAACTTCCCCACTACCTACACGAAAGTCAAAAACAGGCTCTTGAACATATACGGAGATTTCGACGAGGGGTTCCCGGACGAATCCCACCGACCACTTCTATTCTAAAGACAACGATAATGGGGAATTGTTGCTCTGGGCCTGGAGCTGCGGCCAAAGCTCGCTGACCTGGCTTTGGAGCGACGCCAAATCTCCTGAATTTTCAATGACATAATCGGCCTTGGCGGCTTTTTCGGCGTCTGAAATCTGGTGGGCGAGGCGGCTGCGAGCGTCGGCTTCGGCGCTGCCAAGTTTTTCTGGCGGCAGATTGAGGCGGGTAAGGTAGCGCGCGATCTTCAGTTCGTCGGGCGCGGTAATGACGATGATGCGGTCGATGCGGCGGCGCCAGTCGGACAGGACGCCGTCCATTTCGCCGCGGGCGCGCGCATCGCGGACGACTTCAAAGATGAGGGCCGACTCGATGACAGCCACGGCCTTCGGATCGCGTGCGAAAACCTCGTTCATGAGACGCTGCTGCATGTCGATGACGGCAGGATGAACGATGGCGTTCAGGTCGTCGAGATGGCCCTCCCGGAAGGCGAGTTCGGCAAGTCGGGGACGGTCCAGGCGGCCATCGGCGGCGAGCACCTGGGGGCCGAAGTGGGCGACGATCCGGTCGAAGACGTCGTGGCCGGGTTCCATCAGCCCGCGGCCCAGCGCGTCGGCCTCAATAACGACGGCGCCGAGCGCGCGCAGCATTGCAGCAACGGTGGATTTGCCGCTGCCCAGGCTGCCGGTGAGGCCGACGCGAAGCATGGTTTTTCCCTTCCTAAGTTAAGGCCGTGATATCCCAGGTCTCAAAAGCGAGACCTGGGGCACCGGGGCCTTTGGTTTAATGATCATGTTCAAGACCATGGCCACCCTCGGCGTGCGTCACACTTTTTTCCCAAACATCTTAGTTACATCAGATAGCTTTTGGTGTCTCCACCGAACTGCACACCAAACGAGTCCCGCATTCAGTGTTGAGATTGGAAGCGCAACCTCGAAATCAAATGTTACGAATTTCCATTCAGAGAAGAAGATCCCTCCCACTCTGGTGTGAAACAAATCAGTGCCCCCGGGCCCTAAGAAAATCGAAACTGCAAAAAGCGCCGTGAACGATACTATCCCTGTCAGGATGCATTGACCTGCTGCCGGCATTTCCTTGCAAAGGGACAACAGGCAAATCACCGCTGCCTCTATCGCTCCGATTGAGATCGCAAGAAGCAGGTACGAAACGAGTGTGATACCCCGTCCGAAATCGAAGTTCCCGTAGTAGATCGACCAAGGGTAAACCAGGAAAAGCAGGCCTATGCAGACGAGTGAGGAGGAAAATCCGATTACCAAGCCGCGTCTGATGTTCACTTGTCGATCTCCGGCGAAGAGCTAGGGGCGTGCTTTCCCAGGTCTCAAAGGCGAGACCTGGGGCGCCCAAAATCAGATTCCCCGGCGCATTTTGGCGGCGCGCACGGTATTTGCCATCAGCATGGCGATGGTGAGCGGGCCTACGCCTCCGGGCACGGGTGTGTAAGCGCCGGCGATCTCGAATGCCTTTGGATGAATGTCGCCGACGATCACCGAGCCGCGCCTGGCGAAGGTGAGCTCTCGCTTTAAGTCGCTTTTGAAGTACCGGTCGAACTCTTCCTGCGTGCTGATGCGATTGATGCCGACATCGATGAGCGTGGCGCCGGGTTTGACCATCTCCGGCGTGATGAATCCGGGTCGGCCGATGGCGGCGACTAGAATGTCGGCCTGACGTGTGATCTCAGAGAGGTTTTGCGTTTTGGAGTGACAAATGGTGACGGTTGCATTCTCATGCAGAAGCAGCATGGCCACGGGCTTGCCGACGATGTCGCTGCGGCCCACCACCACCGCATGTATGCCGGCGATGGGAATCTGGCTGCGCTTGAGGATCTGAATGACACCGGCCGGGGTACATGGGGCGAGCGCGGGGCGGCCGGCCTGGAGACGACCGGCATTGACTGGGTGAAAGCCGTCGACGTCTTTCTGGGGAAGGACCGCGTCGAGAAGAGCTTTGGCGTCGACCTGCGCCGGAAGCGGCAACTGAATGAGGACGCCGTCGATATCGTCCCGGGTGTTGAGGCTGTTGACCACGTCGAGCATCTCTTCAGTGGTGACGGTATCGGTGGGCGTGATGAGCTCGCTGAATAGCCCGAGCTCTGCGCAGGTCTGTACCTTGCTGCGCACGTAGATCTGGGACGCAGGCGCATTGCCCACCAGAACGGCGGCGAGGCCGGGCCGGATGCCCTGCGCAGCCAGCTTCTTTACTTCATCGGCGACTTCGTGCTTGATGGCGGCTGCAATGTCGGCGCCGTCGAGGACTTTTGGCATCATCCGCTCCAAAGAACCATGGTATCGCCTCGGGGTGTTTGCGGCTCCCGGAGTAATTCACGTCACATCGACTTGTGAGCGGCCTCACATACAGTTCCTACTCCGGAGCTTGATTTTGGATGAATCAAAAGTGTCTAAGATCACAACACAGATCACAGGACAACTTTGGCAGGCGGGTGAAGGGGCGCCTCTTGATGGGCGGTCTGAAGGACGCAGGTCATCTTTTCAGGTTTCTAGGTCTATTCGTTATCGCTTTCCTGGTGTTTTGGGTGATTCGCGGGTACGTGGTTCCCAAGAGCTTTGGTGAGTATGGACACTATCGCGGCGCGGCGATCGGCGAGATCGCTGCGCACCCGGTGAAGTTCGCCGGTCACCAGGCGTGCGAGCAGTGCCACACCGATATAGCAGATACCAAGACGAAGGGCGCGCACGCGCATGTGAATTGCGAGGCCTGCCACGGGGCGATCTTCCAGCGACTGCCAGCTGCCGCGGCGCCTCCCGCGAATCTCTATCAACGCCTGCTCGCCTTTGCCGGCCTGCAGATGCCGGCCGATCCACCGCTGGTGAGCCACGCCGACGATCCAATGTCGGTGAAGCCGGTCAAGCCCGACTCAGCGGTGCTTTGCGCGCGGTGCCACACGGCGAGCGCGGCCAAGCCCAAAGGTTTTCCGCAAGTCGATCCAGCGGAACACTCGAGTGGCGTTCCGTGCGCAACCTGCCACAACCCGCACAGTCCGGTGATCGGTTCCGATTCAGGCACAACCACCAAGGCGGGAGGTGCGAAATGAAGATCAGCCGGCGTCAACTGCTGATACTTTTGCCCGCGGCGGCGGTGGCGTGGAAGCACGTATTGGCCGGGACCCCCGAAGATTCGCCGAACTACAAAATGAGCGATCACTGGTGGGGCATGCTGATTGATATTCCCAAGTGCATCGGCTGCGGAAACTGCGTGCGCGCCTGCCAGACCGAAAACGATGTGCCGGACGGATTCTTCCGCACGTGGGTGGAGCGCTACCACCGCTCGGACTACCATCTCGAAACTCCCGAAGTGATTTCGCCCGACGGAGGCAAAGAAGGATTCCCGTCGGTGAAGGAAGGCGAAGAAGGGAAGTTCTTCTTTGTGCCCAAGATGTGCAACCACTGCACGGACTCGCCATGCACGCAGGTGTGCCCAGTGGGTGCGACATTTGTTACGCCGGACGGAGTGGTGCTGATCGACCCAAAGTATTGCCTGGGCTGCGCCTATTGCGTTCAAGCGTGCCCCTACGGATGCCGCTACATTCATCCGACAAAGAAGGTCGCGGACAAGTGCACGCTTTGCTACCACCGGATCACCAAAGGACTCACGACCGCCTGCTGCGAGGCTTGCCCGACGGGAGCGCGGCAACTGGTGGATTTGAAGAATCCCAACGACCCGATTCACGAGTTTTTGAAGACTCACACGGTGCAGATATTAAAGCCGCAGATGGCCACTGGGGCCAAGGCTTTCTACAACGGTCTGGATGGGTCGGTGCGATAGAGCAGGGACCAGGGGGACGAGGGAACAAGGGAACTAGAAGCCAGGAGCTGTTTCTATGAGTGGTGTCGAAGGCTATATGTATCCGAACGAGGTGACGCTCTACTGGAGCGTTCTGATCGTTCTTTACCCCTATATTACGGGCCTGGTTGCGGGCGCGTTCATCCTGGCGTCGCTGGTACGCGTGTTCCGTGTTCAGGCGGTCGCTCCTACCTACCGGCTGGCGTTGCTGACTGCGCTTTCATTTCTGCTGGTTGCTCCGCTGCCGCTGCAGTTTCACCTCGGCCACCCGGAACGCTCGCCGGAGATGTATTTCACTCCTCACAGCACCTCGGCGATGGCCATGTTCGGCTACGTGTACCTGTGGTACCTGATGGCGGTGCTGGTATTTGAGATCTGGCTCGACTACCGGCGCGAAATCGTGCTGCTGTCGCAGCGCTCAAAAGGGTTGTTGCGGGTGATTTACAAGATCATGACGCTGGGATCGAACAATATCAGCCCCCATGCGCAGCATATTGACGAGAAAGTGGGCTGGATTGTGACGCTGGTCGGCATTCCCTCGGCGTTCCTGCTGCACGGCTATGTGGGATTCATCTTCGGATCGATCAAGGCAAATCCATGGTGGTCGTCGCCGTTGATGCCGGTCGTGTTCATTTTTTCGGCCATGGTGTCAGGCATCGCGGCGGTGATGCTGATCTATATGGCGACCACTAAGATGCGCAAGCAAACGATCGACATCCGTTGCGTCGATACGATTGCCATGTACATGTTCTACATCTTCGTTATCGATTTCAGCCTGGAGATGCTGGACCTGGTTCACCGCATCTACGAGGCCGACGAATCGTTCCGCAGCCTCAACTTCATGGTTCACACCAAACTATTCTTCTCGCAGATTGTGCTGCAGATCTGCCTGGGAACCCTACTGCCGCTAGTGCTGCTGTTTCTTACCCAGATTACGAAGTTTACAGAAATTGTGCGCAAACGCATCTATGTTTTTTGTAGCAGTATGATCCTGATCGGCGTGTTTGCCATGCGCTGGAACGTGGTGATCGGCGGGCAATTGTTCTCAAAGAGCTTTCTCGGCTACACGACGTACAAAGTAGACCTGGTGACGAAAGAAGGTTTGCTGGTGGCAATTGGCCTGGAGATTCTGCCGCTGCTGTTTTTGTGGGCGCTGATCAAGCTGCTGCCGCCGTGGCCCGAACAGGCGAAGCACGAGACAGCGTTGGGGCACTGATCTCCGACGATGGGCGCGAGTGGGGGTGGGCGATGAACGATCTTCCCGATGCAATCCTCCAACTCGTCAGGCGCATCGAAGCGCTGGAGAGCCGTGTCGAGGAACTTGAGCGTTCGGTTTCACCTCGCCAGCCGCGCGCGGCAACAGAGGCGAGCGCTCCCCCCGGGACGCTTGAAGCGGTCCTTCTCAAAAAAGACGGACTTGCACCATCGGGCAGCCTGTTCTCAGTGCTGGGCAAAGCGATGCTGGGCATCGCCGGAGCTTATCTGTTGCGCGCCGCGGCAGAAGCCAGCATCGCGCCGAAGCCGTTGGTGGCGATTCTTGGAATCGTCTATGCGATATTGTGGCTGTTTGTCGCGGCGCGAGCGCCGGCAGAGGCGCGGCTTGCGCAGGTGGTGTATTCAGTAAACTCGGCCGTGATCCTGGCCCCGATGCTTTGGGAACTGGCGATACGGTTCAAGGTGCTTCCCGCGGCGGCGATCGCCGGAGCACTCGCGGCATACGAACTGACGGCGTTCTTCCTCGCGGGTAAATCGCATCGGGCGGTTGTGCTGCAGATTGGCAATACTGCGGCAGGGGCTCTTGGGGTGGCCCTGGCGGTCGCAACCCACGAGACGCTGCCGTTTCTTGCGGTTCTGATGCTGGCTGCGGCTCTTTGCGAATACCGGTCGGCGGCAGGGATCGAGCGCTCGGCGAGGATGATCGTCGCGCTTTCAGCCGATATCGCCCTCTGGGTGCTGGTCTATATCTATTCGAGCCCGCCAAGCACGCGGGGCGATTATCCGGAGCTCGGAGCAGCGGCGCTGCTCGCGCCGGGAGCCCTGCTTTTTCTGCTCTATGCGTCGACAGTGATTTTCAAAACACTTTTCAAAGGCCAGACCATCACTGTGTTTGAGACCGCGCAGACCTCGATTGCATTTCTGTTGGCGGCTGTAGCTCTGATCGAATTCGGGCCTGCATCGAACAAGATGGTTCTTGGCGTCCTCTGCATCGTGCTTGCAGGCGCATGCTACGCCGGGACGCTTATGTTTCTGCGCCGGACAGCGCCGTGGCGCAACAGCGCGGTCTTCTCAACCTGGAGCGGAGTGCTGTTCGCGGCCGGCAGCTTTCTTTCGATACCGGAACCATGGACGGCTGCCTGGCTGTGCCTGGCTGCGTTGATTGCGGTTGCTGCCGGCGCGCGTTTGAGGCGGGTGATTCTGGAGTTTCACGGAACTGCGTTTTTGTTGGCTGCGGCAATCGCCTCGGGGTTGGCCGTTTACCTGGGCAATTCTCTGATGGGGACGCTTACGCGCGTGCCGGGAGGAATCATCTTTCTAGTTACGGCCTGCGCAGTGCTCTGCTATCTAGCCGCGGGGCGAGACCGGTCAGACGCATGGGAGCGGCAGGCGCTGAATCTATCGCTTGCGGCAATCATGATCGCGGCGTTGACTGCGCTGCTGGCGCATGGGCTGACAGGCATGGCGGGACTGGGGATGGTCCCCGCAGCCCATCATCTTGCGTTTATCCGCACGTTTACGCTTTGCGCAGTATCGCTGGCGCTGGTGTTTGGCGGAACGCGGCTGCGCCGGCCGGAGCTTAGCCGGCTGGGTTATGCCGGTATAGTGCTGGCGGCCGTGAAGCTGATCGTCGAGGATCTTCGTCACGGGCACCTGGAGTACATTGCCGCTTCTATCTTCCTGTTTGCGCTCACGCTCATCGCAGCACCGCGACTGGCGCGCGTGGGCCAGAAAGCGTGAGACGCATACAGAAAAACCCGGCGAGATCACCGCGAAATCGAAGAGTACATGCATCAACGGACTGGTTCGATCGGAGCCAGGCTGGGTCTTGGTGAGACCGGCGCCTCGCGCCAGGCCCTGTCGCCGCTGTCGCGCAGCTTCATCTTGCTGATGTGTACCTCGTAGTTCGCATTGGGCAACAGCGACTCAAGGATGAAGGTCTCGATTGAGTTACCGCGCAGCTCGCTGTAGCGATACACGCCCACATCGCCTTCACTGGTTACGTGGCCCGTTGCCGCGGAGTCCAGGAAGCGCTGGGCATCGGCGACGGAGGGCGCATCGTGGTCTCCGATTTCTGTCACGCTTTCGGCCGCATAGGAACGCACCAGCTTGGTCCAATAGCGCGAGAGCAGATCGGTATTGGCGAAGAGATCGGCCCAGATGAGCTTGCCGCGCACCGCGACCACCACGCCCACGGCGTGCTCCGCACGCAGCTTATCGAGCACTTGTGCCCGCACTTGATTAGCGGGCGCAGCCGCTTCATCCACCTTGGCGCTGATGGCGCCGTTCTGCATCACCTTGGCATAGCTGGTGGTGTTCAGCGGCCCACCGACGGCGGAGGCATCGACAGTTACCGTTTCAGAGGCCGAGCCGGCGGGCGGAGCGGCCGCAGTTACGGCGACCATCTGCGAGATAGTGCCGTGCACGGAGTTCCAGACCTGTTGCTGGTCTTTTTCCGCCATCGCCTTTTCGCGCACGGCGGGCTGCACCATGAACGATTCCGCGGGCTTTGGCGCCGAAGCGCCGAAACTGTCTGAGCTGCCCGTCCAGCGGCCCGGCTCGATGCAGAATACCGAGAGATCGATGGGATCGGCATCGGGAGGAACGATGCGATCGTTTGCTATGACGCGGTCCTGCTTGCCTCCGGTGACAATTTCACCGGCCAGAAGCAGGAGCGGCTTCCTGGAGTGATTGACGAGCACCAGCGTGTTGACCTCGTCGCCGCGATTCCGATTGCCGGGAGGCGGTGGCCAGACTCCGGGGTCACGCTGGCCGCCGGTTCTGGAGCGGGGGCGCACGAGTCCGCGGACGTTACCGGCCTCAGTGACCTCGACCTCGCCGGATTTGATGCCTTCGTCGAGGGTAATGAATGGAGTTTCAACGGGGGAGTCTGAGCTGGTGCGGACCACGGGAAACAGAAGCAGATGGCCGCTTTCAATGGGAGCCAGGACGCGGTATGCGCCGGTTCCTGTATTGGGGCCGCCGGCCGCTTTCACGAACGCGTTGCCCGTAAAGGCAGCCAGCAACGTAAGCGGTACGGCCGCCAGCAAGTACCTGAGTGGGTTCTTCATAATTCGCACCTCGATATTCTTTTTTGGGGCCGGCGCAGAGTGAACCGGACATTTGAGGAACGGACCAGGGGGAAGTTCTTGCACGAAATTCGATGAGGAGTTTTTAAGGTGGGAGCTGCCCTGGCGCGATTAACGAAACCTGGTTTGAGTTGAGGCTAGAGAAATTCTCGAACTTAGCCGAAGAGAGGAGTACGGCGGTTCTGCATTCGGATCGGGTAGGCAGGAAACGTGGCGCAGGTCCAATTCAAGTCGAAACCGGATTGTCCGGAGGAAAGCGGAACCGCGCTGACCAAGCTGGGACCAGAAGGGCCGGGCGTTGAAAAGCCTGAGAGTATGCCTTGGGCTTACTTGCGTCTGCCGCCATTTCCGCAGGTTGCAGTTCGAGTTCTGCAACTGGTGACGAATGAGAATGTGCAGTTGCACGAACTGTGCAACCTGGTCAGCTCCGACGCGGCGTTTGCCAGCGAGGTGCTAACAGTTGCCAACTCGGCGCTGTACGCTCCCCGATACCCCGCCGGCAGCATTCTGCAGGCGATTGCCGTGCTCGGCGCCGATACTCTGCAGGGGATGTGCATCACGGTTGGCGTACGCGCCTATCTGGGGAAGTCGATGAGCCAGCCTGCAATGCGGGCACTGTGGCGGCATAGCCTGGCCTGCGGGATGATTGCACAGAAGCTGGCAGCAGGCGGGCTGGTGGACGAATGCACGGCCTATACTGCGGGAATTCTGCACGACATCGGCCGGATCGCGCTGACCGTGATCCAGCCGAAAGACTACGCCGCGCTGCTTGGGTCGCATCACGGTCCGGCAGTGAGCATTCTGGAATGCGAACGCGGGCTGTTTGGCTGGGACCATTGCGAGGCCGGCCAGAGGCTGGTGGCCGGATGGAAGCTGCCTGCGGAGTTTGAAGCAGTAGTGCTCGACCATCATGCGCCGCGCCGAACCGACGGGGCATGGGGGCTCTCGGAGCTGGTAAAGATGGGCTGCGCCATTGCCGATTCAGCCGGCTTTGCGGCGTTCGCGGGGTGCGAATCGGCAACCTACAACGAACTGCTGGAGAGACTTCCCGCTCGCGAGCGGCGGCTCTTTTACTCCGACTCAGGGCAGTTGACCCGGGAGGTTGCGGCAGGCATCAGCGCAATTGAGGCATTGTGATGGAGCGCGCGCCGGGCGGGCCCTGCCGGCGTTGTTATCCGCGGCAAACCGAGATGATAAGATACGGTTGCTCAAAGAACATGCATCCGCAACGACTTGAACCGGGAAATGCTGCGCGCGGAGCGGAAAGCGTTTTCTTTGAAGCCGACGATTGAGGTTGACCACGATGAGAATTCGTCCTGGAGTTGTTTCAATGCTATTGGCCGCGGGGCTCACCGCCGCATCTGCGCCGGCGCAGAATGCGCCTGCCAGCCTGACGATTCACGCGGATCAACCGGTGGCGAAGGTGAGCCCGACACTTTATGGACTGATGACCGAAGAGATCAACCACTCCTACGAGGGCGGATTGTACTCCGAGCTGATCCAGAACGGGACGTTCCGGAGTGACTGGTCGGGATTTTTGAATTGGTACCTGGTGCAGGGCGGCAGTTCGAAAGCGAAAATGACTGAAGACCACACAACCGGCCCCAGTGCGGCGCTGCCTTACAGCCTGCATCTGGAAGTTGACAGCGCCAGCGCGAAGAGCCCCGCCGGACTGCTGAACGACGGATTCTGGGGCATCCCCGTGAGGCCGAACACGACCTACCACGGATCGATCTTTGCAAAGACAGACGCTGCTGATCTTGGACCCGTGACGGTGAGCCTGGTTGCCGATCAGAGTGGAAAGGTTCTGGCGTCGACTGCGATTTCAGATGTGGGGACGACATGGGCCGAGCATCGTTTTACGCTCCAGACCGGTGCGGTCGAGACGGTGTCGACGGCGAATCATTTTGAGCTCACGGTCGCCCATGCCGGTTCGTTGTGGCTGAACCTGGCCACGCTCTTTCCGCCGAGCTATCACAATCGGGCCAACGGAACGCGCGCCGACCTGATGGAAAAGCTGGCGGCGATGCATCCGGCGTTTTTGCGCTTTCCCGGCGGCAACTATCTTGAGGGAGATCACATCTCCGACTGGTACGACTGGAAGAAGACCATCGGCCCGCTGGTGGACAGGCCCGGCCACCCTAGTCCGTGGAGCTACTGGTCGACGGATGGATTCGGACTGCTTGAGTTCCTGGAGTGGTGCGAAGACCTGCACATGCAGCCGGTGCTCGCCGTCTACGCGGGTTACTCGCTGCAAGGGCAGCACGTAACGCCCGGCCCCGATCTCGAACCGTATGTCGAGAGCGCGCTCGATGAGATTGAATATGCGACCGGCGGAGCGGATACGAAGTGGGGAGCGCGGCGCGCGGCCGATGGGCATCCGGAACCGTTCCACGTCACCTACGTGGAGATCGGCAACGAAGACATGTTTGACCACTCGGGCAGCTACGACGCGCGTTTTTCGCAGTTTTTCAAGGCGATCCGCGCGAAGTATCCCGAACTGCAACTCATCGCCACCACGCCAGTGAAATCGGAAAAGCCCGATGTAGTTGACGATCACTACTACCTGAGAGCCTCGCAATTCTTCGACGATGTTGCCCATTACGACAAGACCGACCGCAACGGGCCGAAGATCTTTGTGGGCGAGTGGGCGACGAGAGAGGGCACACCGTCTCCGAACCTGGGCGCCGCGCTGGGCGATGCTGCTTGGATGACGGGCTTTGAGCGCAACAGCGACATTATCGTGATGGCCGCGTATGCGCCGCTATTGATCAATGTGAATCCCGGCGCATCGCAGTGGGTTCCCGACCTGATCGGCTACGACGCGCTGCGCAGTTACGGCTCGCCAAGCTACTTCGCGCAGGTGATGTTCGCCTCCAAGCTCGGCGACAAAAAGCCGGCATCTGAGGTCGATGGCGGGGGCGCCAGGTTCTTCTACTCGGTGACTGAAGACACTCAAGAGAAGCGGCTCTACATCAAGCTGGTGAATGCCTCTTCAGACGCTCAGCCGGTGAAGATCGGTTTCCCGGGAGTTTCGCTCGGTTCTGAAGGCAAACTCACGGTGCTGAGCGGCAAAGACACCGCGGCCACCAACACCATCGATCATCCGGCGAACATCGTTCCCGCCGAGAAGCCGTTGGCGACTGCGGGCAGCACGCTGACCTACGATGCTCCGGCTTACTCCGTCCAGGTGCTGGATGTGCCGCTCAAATAGTGAGCTGATCGGGCCGGTTCAGGAGTGATTCTCAAGCCTCTTCCCCGGTGAGCAGGTAAACTGTTCTCCAGGCTGCCTCGGGGAGGAGATTCTTCTGCTCATCTGGACGACATTTGTGCTCGCGTTCAGCGCGCTGCTGCCGATGATCAACCCGCTGGGATCGGCGCTGAACCTGATGGGGCTCGTTGGCCTTGTCCCTCCGGCCACTTACAAGCGTCTTGCCCGCAGGATTGCCATCAATAACGTCATCTTCCTTACCGTGATTGAGGTGACCGGGTCGGCCATCCTGCGGTTCTTCGGCGTGTCAATTCCGGTGGTCGAGGTATCGGGCGGCATCGTGATCGCCGCCATCGGCTGGTCAGTGCTGAACGCTCCGGCGGCGCAGACCGAGGTTCAGTTCAAAAACAGCGATGTGGCGGCTAAAGCCGGAGACGCAGGACACAAGCTCGAACAGATGATGTTCTATCCCCTCACCTTTCCCGTGACCTCAGGACCGGCGACGCTGGTGCTCATGCTGACGCTGAGCGCGCATGTTTCAAACCCGAACCTCGAACGAAACATCATGGGGCACATTGGCATCTTTCTTGCAGTGATTGTTCTCAGCCTGACGGTGTATCTCTGCTACGCGTACGCTCCCAGGCTGACCTCGGCGATTGCTCCTAATACAGTTCGTGGAATTCTGCGGGTCGTCGCTTTCATCCTGCTTACGATCGGAGTTCAGATTGCGTGGAACGGGCTTTCGGTGCTGCTGAAGAGCGTGGTCGGGAAAGGCTAGGCCCTATTGCGCTGCTACGTGCGTTTCTCCTTTTGTTTTGCTCTGATGAATGGTCATGAATCCATAGTGTGCCGGAAAGACGCGAAATTGGATGCAAGGCAGCGGAGCTAGCGGGGTTAACGGAGCGAGAGATGGCGATTCTGTGGCCCTGCGGCAACGGCGCGCTGGGATTGGTTGAGGGAAGAGTGTTTGCGGGGACCGATCCGGCAAACGCTGCCTAAAGGTCCCAGAATGAGCAGATTGGGGTGCAGCAAGAGTCAAAGAGCCGGTCCAATTTCAGTATGACCAGCCACCGGACGATTTAAGTTGGAAAGAGCACTATCAGTCGCTTGATCCGTCGCCGTGCTGCGCCGAACAATACGACGGCCGCCGCGCCCATCAACAGCAACGACGACGGCTCGGGTGTCGGCGAAGTGAGGGGAGTCAAGCCCCACACCCCGGTGAGTCCGCCCGGCGTGTCAACCACAAAGCTACCCAACCCCGTTGTGGTGTTGAGCGTCCAGATGGAAACCGTTCCGCCGGCAGTGCCGGCGTAGAGCTGACCGTCAGCCCACACCATTCCGCCAATGTACGAAACACCGGTATTCCCGATTAGCGTGCCGGCTCCAGTCGTGGTATTCAGCAGCCACAGCTCCGACCCCGAGCCGTAGTCCGTCGCCAGGTACAGTCCGCCCGGGCCGGCAGACATCCCGACAACTCCAGGAAGTGCGATTCCTGTGGGTCCAATCAAAGTGGACGCGCCTGTAGAAGGATTGATGGAGTAGAGATCGGTGTCACGGCCTCATGCGTACAGCCCGCTTGCGGTCGAGCCAAAATCCCCGTACGTAGTAGTTATTTCGATCCGCCATGCACGAGGATTCCCCGCGCGGCGACACCCTTCTCTTTCTTGAGATGCGCGAGATAACGCCACAATTGGTTAATAGCGGGCACGCTGGGCTGTCCATGCTTGCATTCGACGATGACGGCCTGATCCCGCCAGTCAAGAAGGATTACGCCGGACCGGGTACGGTCAAGAAATGTCAGCTTACGCGCCTTCAAAGTCGGATGAACCGTGAGGCCTTCCTCGAGATGATGGGGATAGGTCGCGATGTAGCCCGGGAGAGTTTTTTCGTAATCGAAATGCGCAAACAGGCGTGGCCGTTGTTCGTTTGAGATCGCGCCTTTTCAAAGCCCTCCCCGCATGCTGGCCGGGCTGAGTCTTTCGGCTTTGTTATCGCTAAGCGTCTCACCCAACTGCGTGCTGGCAGTTTTCAGCGGCGAGGGCGTCAGCAGTGACTTCGACTGTCTGAGTGCCCGCGCCGATTTGGAGACCCAGTCGAGGGTGGCGGCGGGTTGGGAACTGGTGAGATCGGCTGTGGAGGCCAGAGGCGCAACGCCGTTGGCTGCGAATTGGATTCGGTAGGTACCGGGAGCCGGTACAGTGGCGTGGAATTCGCCCTGAGGTCTGGTGGTTGCTTTAATTGCCGGTTGATTGGCGGAAGATTGAATGGTGACGTTGGCACCCGCGACGCGGCCACCCATTGCGTCGTGGACGCCGCCGACGATGGTAGAGCCCAGTTCGCCGAGGACCGACGGTATCTGGACAGCAGCTGAGAGAAGAAAAAGACCGAAAACGCAACGCTGAATCACGAAAGGCTCCTGAATTGGTCAGATTTGTACATAGAGGCTTTGGACGCTCGGCCCGGATAGAAGGCGTTCAGAGCACAGTTATTGCATCTCCATGCGGGCACTACGCTCAGGCCATTCAAGTCAAACAGTGGAAACGAACGAAAGCTGGTAACTTGTTACTGGTACCCTTTAGTACTCTGATATGAGCGTATAGGTAACCTATTACCAAGTCAAGAACGATTTCTGTGGAGAAGTTACCATAATACTGGCACGAATATGTTAGGCCTATCTTACGAACATGCTAGGCCGATCTAGAGCAACTCTCTAACCCCATAGCGCCATTCGGCTTACTAGAAATTACCCGGTAACTATATGAGAAGACTAAAGTTGTGCCTTTTATTTTATAAAGCTGATGCGGAGTATCCCGCCATGAGAGAGCTTCCGGCACCGATTGAGCCTCTTGCAGAATTCCGGATTTAAACATATTTAAGTGTGGGGATTCTGAACATTAGAATAGGTTACCTGAGCTGCATCCTTCCATTTAGTCCAACCGAAGTGAGAGTTCTCCGCTAAATGACCCGCCCAGCAAAACTGAGCCAAAACGCGCTCTGTTAGAATCCTCTATCGGCACCGGGAACAATTCGGCGGGACCGATTCTGGAGGTGCAGTGGCCGCGCATCACGAACACAATCAATACGGGCTGGTCAAGCCCGATGAGCTGAGCAGGCGCGAGTTTCTGCGCCTCGCCCTGGCGGCTTCGGCCGCGCTGGCTGCCTCAGGCCGGGCGTACGCCGCGGAAGTGACTGCGCCCGCCTCGCTGGCTCACGCCGCATTGCGTCCCTTGCCGCCCGGCGTCGTGGAGCCCGAGGGCTGGCTGCGCGGCTGGCTCGAAAAACAGGCCGCGCAACTGGGTTCGCAGCTTCCGCAGGTCTCATGGCCGTTCAGCGCAGCGTATTGGTCAGGCGAAGAGGCCGTGGAAGGAGCTACCACCGACACCTGGTGGCCCTGGGAGCAAAAGGCCTACTGGCTCGACGGGGCCACGCGCCTTGCCATCGTCCTCAAAGACGAGCAGCTGATGACCCTGGTGCGCCAGTCGCTGGACTACACCCTGAGCCACGCCCGCGACGACGGCTACCTGGGCCCGGAGAATTTTCGCAATCCCAAAGGCGACTTCCATCGCTGGCCGCAGAATGTGCTCTTCCGCGGCATGGCCGCGCTGGCCGATGCGCGGTCCATCCCCGGCTCGCCGGAGACGGCCGATGTTGCCGAAGCCCTGCGGCGCCATTTCCTTGGCGACACCGCCGAATACGGATCGCCCACCCGCAACGTGACCAGCATTGAAGGCATGATCTGGTGTTATGGCCGTACCGGCGACCCGCGCCTGCTTCAGATGGCTGAAGAGGCATGGAAGAGTTACCAGAAAACCGTTGCCGCCGACCCCGATCACGGCGATCTGGGCGAAATGCGCGTCCTAGCCGCCACGCCCATCAGCGCCCATGGCTGCACCTACGCTGAAACCATGAAGCTGCCGGCGATTCTCTACCTCGCCACCGGCAAGCCCGAGTACCTTGAATTTGCCCATGCCGCCGAGCGCCGCATCTTCGACCACCACATGCTGGTTGACGGCATCCCCTCCACCACCGAGTGGTACCGTACCACCACTTCACTCGATTCGCACGAGACCTGCGACATCAGCGACCACACCTGGTCATGGGGCTATATGCTGATGGCCACCGGCGATGCGGTTTGGGCCGATCGCGTCGAGCGCGCTTGCTTCAATGCCGCACCCGGCGCCATTCGAAACGACTGGAAGGGCTTGCAGTATTTCAGTTGTCCCAACCAGTTTCTGGCCACGCTGAATTCAGACCACAACGTGATGTCGCACGGCGGCCGCATGATGGCCTACCAGCCCAATCCCGGTCAACGCACCGCATGCTGCGGAGCCAACGTGCACCGCGTGCTGCCCAACTTTGCTATCCGCATGTGGATGAAGACGCCCGACAACGGCCTTGCCGCAGTTTTCTACGGACCTTCGCGCGTGCGGGCCACGGTGGGCGCCGAGAATCAGTCTGTCTCGATCGTCCAGACCACGCACTACCCCTTCGAAGAAGAGATTCGCCTGCGCATTGAGACCGACAAGCCTGTGGCGTTTCCCCTGCTGCTGCGCGCTCCCGGCTGGTGCGCCGCGCCGCGCGTCACGCTCAACGGCGCTGACGTCAAGGTCACCCGCAATGCCGATGGATTCCTGCGCATCGAACGCACCTTCAGATCCGGTGACCGAATCTCGCTTACCCTGCCCATGCGGGCCCGCGTGACCAACTGGCCGCAGGAAGGCGTGGCAGTCGAACACGGGCCGCTCGTCTATACCCTTCCCATCCAAGCGAACTGGACCTCAAAAGTGGAGCCCAAGTACACAACGGCCGACTTTCCCAGTTGGGAAGCTACACCCGCCAGCCAGTGGAACTACGGCCTCGATCTCGACCCGGTCAAGCCCGAAGCAGCGCTCGAATTCCATCGCAAGCCGTTATCGGAGGACCAGGCTCTCGACCCGTGGGTCGAGCCGCCGACGACCATCACCGTACCGGCGCGCCTGATTGCCGGTTGGGATCTGCAGTCGAACCCCGACGACCCCAGCCAGAAATTCACGCCGCCCCTGCCCGACGTCCCGGCGCGCAAAACCGCCGGCCCGGCAGCGCGCATTACGCTGGTCCCCTACGGCGCGACGCAACTTCGGCTGACCATCTTCCCCGCGCTTCGCACGTGACGTCGCACAACAGGCTATTTTGCGGGGCTCTGTTTTCCAGAGGCTTTCATGGCGGCGCGCAGGCGCGATTCATCCTCGGGACTCCAATAGCCGCAATCCAACTGGAAGAACACCGAGGTATACGGAATAGTGAGCGGCGTCTTGATGACGAGCACCTTGAAAGTTTTGCCGGCCTCATCGAGCTTCTGGATGATCTGTTCATGCAGAAGCTTTTGTCTGTCCTGAGAGGCGAGCAATCCTGCCAGCGCCTCTCGATAGGCAGTGATGCCCGTAGCTTCTTTTTCCGGCACATAACCCAGTTCAGTGTCGGTATAGACGATGGGCTTCACGTGCTTCGCCATTGAGAGCTGTGAGATTACCTCTTTCACCACAGCGAGCTGATCTGCGTCGACCGTGATGGTTTCAATTCCCGGCGATGTTTGAAGAGGGTAAGCGGAATCCGCCACCACAATCCAATTGCGATGGCCGAAGATCGCGATGTCTTGCTGAAGCTTCTGTTTCCAGTTGTCGGCAGCCATTGCGCTGCTGCTGACGATCGTCAATAGAACCATCAGAATGGTTGCTTTTCTCATGTTGTTGTCCAATCTACAGCATTCTCAGTGGGACTGTGGCTTTTGGTGCAACAGCGCAACGGCCGGGGCTTCCAGTTGGCGTGCCGAATGCTCGACCTCTGACACGCCACAACCCCAGAACAGAGGCGGGCTCTGTCCGGCAGGTTTTTGATACACGATTGGATTCGAACCAGCAGCATCTTCCGAGTCAAATTTGGTCCAACTCCGTAGCTCATTGATTCTAATGCGCACTGACGGCTCAGAAAGCGAACAAAAGCCCCTGTTTTTAGGCTTCCGAACCCTAATCGAACCCAGATTCCATGCAGAAAAAAGAGGTCAATTTGCTAGATGAGGTCAAGGGCTCGATTCCGATTAAAGGTTTGGAAATTCATCAGATACGATACGCCATCTTATTGCTTAAGCGCGGAAATGATCTCCCCTCCCGTGTGCTGCTTCTTCGGCATGTTAACTCCTCCTGGCGTTTCCCTCAGGGGGCATCAACTGCCAAATCACTCCAGTTACAACTGGTACAGCTTTCGGGCTTTGGGTCAGATTTAACGGGAGTACATGCTCTTAGATGCTCCAATGTTGACGCTGCCAGGTGGTCCCCTCATTTTAGAGGGGAACTGCAGGCTTCCATGTTCAAGGGCGAAGCCCTTGGCCAGGTATTAATCAGGTTCAAAGAAGAAACCACTGGGTGGCGCCAGAGATGCCGCCGGAGCCGGAGACCCGCATTATTGAACCGTCAGCGTCACCGTGTTTCTAATTGTGGACACGCCGTTCCCGCCGGTCACCACCACCCTGAGCTGAAGGCCGTTGCAGACCGCGGTCGTGGCGAAGGTAGTCAACGTGGCCGTGTTGTAGCCTGTTCCTGCGCCAAATGCCTTCCACGTGGCGCCGGACAGATATTGCCACTGGTAAGCGAGGGTTGCGACACCGGCAGCCGCAACGCAGAAGGGTGCCGTGCTGCCATCGCTTTCGGTTTCGCTCACCGGCTGGGTCCAAAGCAGCCTGGCCGGTACTTCTGGACGTGTCCACTTAATACAAGTGGACACGTCGCAGATCCGTGCACTGCACACCTGCCGACGCCAACTCCGGAGGGGAACTTCGAACGCTTACCAATGTCCAACCCAATGGTCGCTACCTTCATCGTCGGTCCTCCTCGTGGCGAGCTTATCAACTCGCCTTCACGAGGCGGGTCCATTCCATTAGGTCACTAGTGAGCTTTGCTTCAAAAACTCCGCCGTCGAAGAGTCGAATAGCAGAGATTCCTTATTCGTGAATTCATTCGACCATTGGCCAGTGTTTGGCACTGGTTCCATAGTCAAAAACCGATCGAGCGAGAACACGACGCTCCTCGGTTCTTGGCTTTAGCGCCAATACCGGCCTAATTCGAGATGTTCGACATGCAGTTCACCGTGCCGCTGTGTCCCGCACTGTCATGCACAGTTACCGTATAGTTGTACGAGCCCGATTGCGTGGGCGTTCCCGAGATCACTCCCGAAGAGGAGATACTCAGGCCCGGAGGCAGATCCGAGCCACTGAAGGTATAAGGTCCGCCCGAGCCGCCGCTGCCTTCAACCTGTACAGGCGTGATCTGACGCCCCTTTTGTCCATTGGCGCACCCCGCGGTTCCAGTCACCGGCGGGCACACCTTGATGGAGCAGTTTAGCGTGCCCTTGTTGCCTTTGCTATCGGTGATCGTCACCGTGTAATTAAACGTTCCTTTTACTGTCGGCGTACCGGAGATCGTCCCGTTCGACGACATGGTCAGACCGGCGGGTAGCCCTGTCGCCGAGAAGGTGTACGGACCACCTGCGCCGCCGCTACCCACCATCGTTGCCGGCGTGATTGCTGTTCCCTGAACCGCATCAATGTTCAAGCAAGTCGCGCTTACGGGCGTAGCACTGACCGTTATCGAGCAGTTCACGGTGCCTTTGTTGCCTGCGGAGTCGGTCACCGTGACTGTGTAGTTAAATGTTCCGCTCACGGTCGGAGTACCGGAGATGGTCCCTGAACTGGAGATGGTGAGGCCGGCAGGCAGGCCGGTGGCTGTGAACGTGTACGGACCGCCAACACCACCGCTGCCCACCATCGTCACCGGTGTGATGGCAACGCCCTGCTGCGCAGTGTCGCAGACGCAGTTCGCTGTCACCGGGGGCGCGGCCCTCACCGTAATGGTGCAGTTGACCGTGCCCTTGTTGCCTGCGGAGTCGGTCACTGTGACTGTGTAGTTAAATGTTCCGCTCACCGTCGGAGTACCGGAGATGGTCCCCGAACTGGAGATGGTGAGGCCGGCAGGCAGGCCGGTGGCTGTGAAGGTGTACGGACCGCCAACGCCACCGCTGCCCACCATCGTCACCGGTGTGATGGCAACGCCCTGTTGCGCAGTGTCGCAGATGCAAGTGGACGTCACCGGAGGAGCCGGTTTGACCGTGATCATGCACTTAATCGTGCCGGAATGACCGGAGTTATCGGTGATCGTCACGGTGTAATTGAATGTTCCGCTCACCGTCGGCGTGCCGGATATCGTTCCCGACGAAGAGATGGTTAGACCCGCAGGCAAACCGGAGGCGGTGAAGGTATACGGTCCACCCGAGCCGCCGCTACCCGAAATCGTGTAGGGCGTCATCGCCTGGCCCTGAGTCACCGTATCGCAACCGCAGTTAGCTGTCACAGGTGGAACAACCGTTACCGAGCACTTCAGTGTGCCGGTGTGCCCGGCTGCGTCGGTAATGGTGACAGTGTAGTTGAATGTTCCGGTAACGGTCGGCGTTCCCGAGATTGTTCCGTTCGATGCCATAGTCAAGCCGGAAGGCAGACCCGTCGCGGAGAAGGTGTACGGTCCACCCGACCCGCCGCTGCCTACCAGCGTCACCGGAGTGATGGCAATGCCCTTGATGGCGCTGATTGAGACGCATGTCGCGCTCACCGCGGAATTGATCGTGATCGGGCAGGTTGCGTTGCCTGCTACACCGTTAGCGTCCTTTACCTGAATGCTGAACGTACCGGAGGCTGTTGGCGTGCCCGTGACCGCACCTGTCGATGTGTTCAGGCTAAGCCCGGCAGGCAGCGTGCCCACCACCGAGAACGTGTAGGGAGCCGTGCCGCCGCTGACCGTGATTGATCCGCTGCTAAATGAGACACCAACCTGGCCGCTTGTCACTGTCGAGCAACTGACGGATGGGCCTGCAACGATAGTGATCGCGCATCCTGAGCTGGTGGCTCCGTTGGCGTCGGTCACCTTCACGGAGAAGGTTCCAGCGGCCGTCGGAGTGCCGGTGATCGCGCCGTTGCTGGTGTTCAGGCTAAGCCCGGCAGGCAGCGCGCCCACCACCGAGTACGTGTAAGGAGCTGTGCCGCCGGACACCGTCATCGGGCCGGAGTTGAACGGCACGTTGACCTCGCCCGTAGTCACCGCCGCGCAGGTTACAGAAAGAGCCGCGTTGATGGTGATCATGCAGCTGGTGCTGGAGTTGCCGGTTGCATCCGTCACCTTAACCGTAAAGCTTCCGGAGGTCGAAGGAGTACCTGTCACCGCTCCCGTCGAAGTGTTCAGCGTCAGGCCGGCGGGCAGCACGCCCACGATGGAGTAGCTGTAGGGCGCAGTGCCGCCTGACACCGTCATCGGGCCGGAGTTGAACGGCACGCCCACATCGCCCGTGTTGATCGCTGCGCAAGTCACAGTCAACGGTCCGTTGATGGTAATCATGCAGCTGGTGCTGGAGTTGCCGGTCGCATCCGTCACCTTAACCGTAAAGGTACCGGAGGCTGTCGGCGTTCCGGTGACCGCTCCCGTCGCAGTGTTCAGCGTCAGGCCGGCGGGCAGCACGCCCACGATGGAGTAGGTGTAAGGCGCAGTGCCGCCCGTTACGTTCATCGGGCCGCTGTTGAACGGCACACCCACATCGCCCGTGTTGATCGCCGCGCAGGTCACAGTCAACGGTCCGTTGATGGTGATCATGCAGCTGGTGCTGGAGTTGCCGGTCGCATCCGTTACCCTAACCGTGAAGGTTCCGGCTGCTGTTGGCGTTCCGGTGACCGCTCCCGTTGCAGTGTTCAGCGTCAGGCCGGCGGGTAGCGTGCCCACGATGGAGTAGCTGTAGGGCGCAGTGCCGCCGGACACCGTCATCGGGCCGCTGTTGAACGGCACACCCACATCGCCGGTAGTCACCGCCGCGCAGGTCACAGACAGCGGTCCGTTGATGGTGATCATGCAGCTGGTGCTGGAGTTGCCGGTTGCATCCGTCACCTGGACCGTAAAGCTTCCGGAGGTCGAAGGAGTACCTGTCACCGCTCCCGTCGCAGTGTTCAGCGTCAGGCCAGCGGGTAGAGTGCCCACGATCGAGTAGCTGTAGGGCGCAGTGCCGCCTGACACCGTCATCGGGCCGGAGTTGAACGGCACACCCACATCGCCCGTGTTGATCGCCGCGCAGGTTACAGAAAGAGGCGCATTGATCGTGATGACGCATCCGGTACTGGTGGCCCCGCTGGCGTCAGTCACCTGGACCGTAAACGAACCAGCCGAGGTCGGCGTTCCGGTGACCGCTCCCGTTGCAGTGTTCAACGTCAGGCCGGCGGGCAGCGTGCCCACGATGGAGTAGCTGTAGGGCGCAGTGCCGCCTGACACCATCATCGGGCCGGAGTTGAACGGCACACCCACATCGCCCGTGTTGATCGCCGCGCAGGT
>Ga0326728_10005528_pt1 | contig 35271 bp, 19 predicted proteins | sample MB3enrmetagenome_FD_207602 | JGI IMG/M metagenome (GOLD analysis project Ga0326728, IMG submission 207602) | Lab enriched peat soil microbial communities from McLean, Ithaca, NY, United States - MB31MN | ecosystem: Environmental > Terrestrial > Soil > Wetlands > Peat | place: USA: New York...
CGACCTGGACGCCGACGGCCACGGAAACGATCACGTGGACGAGCACGCCGACGGACACGGCGACGCCGACCTGGACGCCGACGGCTACGGAAACGATCACGTGGACGAGCACGCCGACGGACACGGCGACGCCGACTTGGACGCCAACGGCTACGGAAACGATCACGTGGACGAGCACGCCGACGGACACGGCGACGCCGACCTGGACGCCGACGGCTACGGAAACGATCACGTGGACGAGCACGCCGACGGATACGCTTACATCCACGTGGACGCTTACGGACACGTGTACTTCAACTTACACGTCCACTTGTACCCCGACGGAGACGCCCAGCGACACGGCCACTTCCACGCCTACGTGCACGTTCTCCGATACGCGCACCGTAACCCAGACTTGGACGCCCAGCAATACCCCCATACCCGAGCCCTATTCGTTGAACATCACGATTTACAACGAGGCGGGAGAGGTGGTTCGGACCCTGTATTCCGGACCGAGTCCTTTTGCGCCGACCGGAGTCGTCGCGACCCAACTTTCCCAGACCGCCGGCGGGGCGAATTTCCCCGTTCAGATCGCCTTGGTGGGCGGGAACGGTCCCCAGGAGATTTGGTTTACCGACAACAACAATGGCCAGCAGGTCGCCGGGGGCTCCTATTTCGTGCAGGTGAAAACGGTGGATACCTTCGGTCGGACGACCACGTACACTACCGGAATCACCGTGTTCGGGGTACTCACCTCAAGCAGCCTGGAAATCTTCAATTCGTCCGGGGAAATGGTGAGCGCGCTCGACCTTTCGAATCTGGGGGGGGTGGCCGAGAACTTTTCGGTGCTCGGCAAATCCGCCGCGATCGGAGGCGCGAAAGGGGAAGGGTTCACGTTCGCGGTTACGGCGGTGACAGGTTCTGGAGCCCAAACGATCGCTGAAAAATGGGACGGTATGAGCGCTTCCGGGCAGCCCGCTTCCTCAGGTGTCTACCTGGTTCGCCTGGTGACCACCAGCCAGGGGCAGGCCCAGGTGATCAAAATCATCCCGGTAACCCTGCTGGCATCGCCGGATTCGGGGCCGAAGGAAACGCTCGCTTCGGCGGCAGTCGCGCCGCTGCCCTACAGCCCGGACAAGGACCTTGGAAACGGGGGGATGACGGTTTGTTATACGCCGACGGCCGGAGAGACCATGGAAGGGCGTCTCTACACTTTGACCGGAGGGATGGCCGCTTTTGGACAGGATTTGGAGGGGGCTTCCGGCCGTTTTGTCGTGCCAGCGGGAAAATTGGCTTCCGGGATTTATCTGTTGGAGCTTCGCCTGGTGCAAGGCCAGGCGTTGTTGGGGCGCCGGGTGCTGAAAGTGGCCATCGTGAAATAAGCGGCGCAAAACGATCCCGCTATAGAGTTGGGAGTCGAAGTCAGGGACGCTGGCGGGAAGGGAACGGCGGGCCCCCGAGGGGGTTCCAGCCGTCCTAAAATAAAGGCGGGGTCCGCAGAGGGACCCCGCCTTTTCTTTTAACGGCCCGCGGCGCTTGCCCGGGGACCTTAGGTTTGCCAATCCCGTTGGGGCGGCGAAGGCCGATCAGCCGTGTCGATTCCTCAGCGGAGGAGGAAAAGATATCCCGGTTTGGCGGCCTTGACGGTACGGGCGCCTTGGGAAGCGGTAACGACCACATAGTAAAGACCGTTCCCCAGTGGGGGCAGGTTTAAGGGAATCCGATTCCAACCGCTGACCCAGTTACCGGGGAAACTCTGGACGGATTTGACGATGAACGCGCGGTCGTAGATACGGACCTCCAGGGTGTCCACCGGTCCTTCGAGTTTCACCGCGAGCGCCACGTCCACGGTGGTCACCGGATTTTGCGCGGGGAGGACCTGGAGTATCTGGATCGGACCGAAGCTCGCCGGCGGACTGGCGGTTGAGGTGGCGTATGGGCTCGGGTCGGGAGTGGCGGTGGCGTTCCCAGTGGGGACACCGGTGCCCGTTTCCGTGGCGGATAAGCTTGGGCTTGGCGGAACGGAAGCCGTCAGCGAAACGGTGCAGGACATCGAATCGGTGAGGGTCGGAGTAAGCGTGCCGGTGGCGGTAGCGGTGGCGCTGGGCGTCGGACTGGCGCTCAACGTGGAAGTGGGACTTGGAGTTGCTGAGGCGCTCCAGCTCGGGGAGAAGGTCGGGGTTACGGTCGCGCTGGAACCGCTTGGGACCGGGCTGGGGGTCGGCGTCGCCGTCAAGAGCTGGGTCCAGGTGGGACTGGCCGTCGGGGAGACCGTGGATCTGGCCGAAGGGGACGCGCTTGGCGAGGGAGTAGCTGTGGATGTTGGGGAGACGCTGAAGGTCGGCGTCGCGCTTGCGCCGGGGCTCGGCGAACGCGTCGCGCTCGGGCTGGCCGACGGGGAAGCGGAAGCGGAGGCCGTCGCGCTCGGACTGGGGCTGGAACTGGGCGTCGCACTCGCCGTTGAAGTGCCTGTGGCGGTGGACGTCGGGCTAAAGCTCGGGGTAGCCGACGCGGTGGGGCTGGGACTGCGGGTCGGCGTGTCGCTGGGCGTGGGCGAAGCCGGCGCCGCCGTGAAGCTGGGGGTCGCGGTGGCGCAGGCGTTGCCCTGCCAGATCAACTGGATTCCGCAGAACTGGGGATTGTCCGCGCTTCCGGCGACGCCTTCGACCACCAGCGTGCCGTTGCTTACCGTTGCCGTCGCCGTCAGGACGGTCGCCTTGTCGGAACCTCCTGCGGCGGCATAAATGTCGTACGCCGAAGCGATGGTCGTCCCTTGGACTTCGACGCTGAAAACCCTTTGGCCCGCTTTAGTCCAATAGGTTTCCGCGTTGAGGATGCGCACCTCGTACGTCCCGGCGGTCAAGCTGGTGAACGTATAGGTCAGGGGGCTTCCGTAGGTGTTCGTTTGGTACAAAACTCCGTCGGAAGTGCCCTGGATGGTGTAGGTGACCGCCGCAGGAGCCGTTCCGGTTCCGCCGTTGTAAACCGTGGAATCGGACACCCAGGTCGCCCCGGTCGAATCGACATAAGGCGTGGCCAAGGTCGCGCCGCAGTCGACGCTCAAGACCGTGACGTTGCCGCAATAGGTCGGCGTCAAGGTGATCGTCGGGGTTAGGCTGGGCGTTTCGCTGATGGTCGGGGTGGCCGAGAATGTCTGGGATTGGGTGTACGTGGGAGAAACCGTATCCGTGCGGGTCACGCTTGGAGAAGGCGTGGCCGTCCAGTTGGGGGTGATCGTCGGAGTGGCGGTTGCCGGACAGGTGACGGCCGGGAAGATTTCAATAAAGTCGATTTCCGGGTCGTCGGCGGTGGCCGAGAATCCGATGTCGAGTATGCCGTTGGTCACCGTTGCCGTCTCGGTCAGCACCAAGGCTTTATCCTCGCCCACCGTCGCGAAAAGATCGAGGTTGGTGATGGCGGGATTCCCTTGAAGGGTGACGCTCATGATGCGCTGATTGGCGGCTGTTTTGGCGAGTTCGCAGAAGCCGAGGACGACTTCATAGGTGGCGTCAGGGACGGTGAATTCGTAGGCGCCCATGCCCCAACGCTCATGCTGGAAAAGGGTCGGATCAGAGGTTCCTGCGATCGTGACCGTCGAAGAGGGATCGGCTTCGGTTCCGGTCCCAAAGGCTCCGGCCGCGGCAGCGCCCCACCCGCCGCTGGCGTAATTTTGGTCCGCGGACCAGGTGTTCCCGGCGACGTCCTTGTAGGAAGAGGTGTTGCCGCAACTGACCCGGTAAAGGGCGCTGGTGCTGAAGCAGGGGACCGGAGTCGGAGTATTCGAGGGGGTGCTTGTGGCGACGGGCGTTGGGGTGGCCACGACGCACGCCAAAGCGGGAATGACGCCGCCGTCCCAGTTGATGGCTATTTCGTTGGTGTAATAGTCCCCTTGGGTGTCGGTCCAATCGGTGGCGGTCCCGTTCGAGGTCGCCGAGGCGGCGGTATGGCCGCCAGGACCGCCGACGATGTGGCCGGGAACGGTCACCGTGGCGCCGGAAGCGTTGCTGAGCGCGGCGCTCAGATTGTCGTGGGGATAGAGCGGAGGGCTTGTGCCGACGCCGGTGACGAAGCTACGCCCGTAATAGTTGCGGCCGTAAAGGTATCCGAGGGCGCCGAGCGTCGCCTGGATATAAGAGGAATTCGGGTTGAGCTGGTTGGCGCAATCCAGGATGGCTGTTTGGCGGCCGACGGTTCCGTTGCTTCCCCAGTGGTAGATCGATCCCAAGGGACGCGCATAACCGTGGGCCGCGCAGGTCGTCGTGATGGATGCCGCTTGGGAAAGGAGGGCATTCGTCAAGTTGCTCACGATGGTGGAATTACGCGCCGACGCCGAGCCTTGCGCGTTGGCGAGGTTGCCTACGAGCAGATAGCTGAAAATGCCGTTGTTCTTCGGTCCGCGTTTTCCGTACATGTGTTCACCCCAGTCCCAGTAAAGCGAAACCTGGTCGGGGTCATTGGCGAGGGTTTCCCGGCTTTCGAAATCGGCCAGCGCCGTGGTGTTGCCCGAGGCGACCCAGTACTCCGCGGCCGCGTGCACACGGTGATCGGGATCGTCATCGATGCCGGAACCCGTAGGATAGACCGACGGAGGATCTTCGTAGGCGCCGGTGCCGAAGCCCAAAGTGGTGTTGGCGCCCCCCAAGACTTCGCTCGGGTTGGCCTGCAACCAAGCGTAGGCTTTAGCGGCCGCCGATAGGCATTGGGCCGCGTAAGTGCCGCCACCGTAAGGGGCGAATGCGCGGGCCGCCATGCTCATGGCTGCGCAAAATTCCGCCGTCGCCGCCGAGGATTTCGGGGTGAAGAAGCGCGTGGCGGTGTCGTCGTTTTGGGGCAGGATGCCGTAGTTCGAGCCGGTGAAGGGTTCGAACTGGTATTCGGTCAATTTGTGGTAAACGCCGCCGGTGGAGTCCTGCATTTCTAACAGCCAGTCCGTCGCCCATTTGACTTCGCCGAGGTAGTCGGGATAGGACCCGCCGTGTTCGGGGATGGGCAGGGACCATTGCGAGAGCACCGCGGAATGCCATTCCCAGGCCTGCAACATCATCGAAACGGTGAAGGCCATGTTGACCGTGTATTTGCCGAAATCACCGGCATCATGCCAGCCTTCGGTACCGGTCTTGGTGTTCGTCGCGGAGGTGGTGCCATTGATGTATTGAAGGTTGCCGTCCGCCGTATGGCAGGCGGCGTGGCTGTAGGTGGAACCGTTCCACGTGATGCTTGGCGCGATGTTGCCGCAACGGCGGATGTAATAGCCGAGCATCTCGGCGTAAAAAGCGTTGTTGTAGGCCGTGGGCGCGATGGTGAAGGTGGGGGATTGTCCCAGGGCGGGGACATTGATGTAATAGCTGCCGGTCGTCGTCAGTGCGCTGAAATCGCCCAGGGTCAGCGTCTCGGCGGTGTCCGCGTTGGTCATCGCGGCGGGAAAGGTCCCGGTGAATGCCGTGACGCCGGTCGTAGCGTTGACGACGGTAAAGGAGCCGCTTTGGGAACCAAGGGCGGTGAAGCCTTTAATGTATGGCGTGCCGCTGGAAAGGGTTCCGGAAAGAAACCCGACCTGATTGACCCGAACCGTGGAAGTGACCGCAGAGTGAAGAGGCGCGAGCGGAAGTGACCCGAACATCAGGAACGCCCCGATAAACCGCATCGTGAAACGCTTAAGCATCTGGTGAAATGTCGAAAAGGAGAAGAAGATAGGGTAAGGTTAGCGTGCTTTCACCATGCTTGCAAACGATTAGTTTAGAACATTTTTTCCATAAATCAGTCCATGAAAATAAACTTTTGGAAGAGGGGCGGCGCACGTAAAAAAAGGTTTTTAAGCCCTTTTCGTGTATTGTTGCCTCGGCAGAGGGAAGGGAGCGAGGGAAAAGGGTTTTTTCACTCGATTGGGTCCGGTATAGTGAAGAAAAGAAAGGGCGAATGAGCCGTTTCGGGCAGGGCTCCGCTTTCGGAAAATTTTCTATCCCAGGACTGATGGTTCCGAATTATGAAACCAAAGTACACAGAATACAAAGAATATGGGGCATTTTTTCGGTTTAGCGTGGCGGTGTTGGCTGCGTTTTGTCTTGCTGCTCTCGGGATTTCTGTTCGGTTGTTTCAAGGGGCCCCGGTGGAAGGAGGGCTGCTCGCTTTTGTCGCCGCTTCGGGTTTGATCTGGATCGGGGTTTCCGTGGCGGGCGAAGGGCCTTTGGCGCAAGGCTGGAATCCGAACACCGTATTTTGGGGGGCTTGGCTCCTGGGAATAGGTGTTTTTATGGCGTTAGTGTGGGATCAAGGGAGCGCTTGGATTCAAGGAAGGCTCTATTTTTGGCTTCAAGATGACGCCATGATCTCGATGCGTTACGGTCAGCGTTTGGCGGAAGGCAAGGGGCTCACTTGGACCGACGGCGCCAAAGTTGAAGGATATAGTAATTTGATGTGGACCCTGATGATGGCGGCGGTCCAGCGTCTGGGGGCGACCCAGGCGACCGCCTCGGCCTGGATTTTGGCGCTGAACGCGGTGTGTTTGGGGTGGCTCGCCTGCGCGGTGCGTCGATTGGCCCGGGCCTTGGGGGCCGGGGCCTGGGCCGCGGTGTGGGCGGGGATCGTTTGCGCATTTTCATTCGATTTTTTAAGAGGTGCCTTGAGCGGCCTGGAAATGGTGGCCGTGGCCGCGTTGACTGCGGAGGCGTTGGCTCAAGGGGCGGAAGCGGAAGCGCAGGGCCGGGCCTGGCGCCTTTGGCCTTTCGCTCTCGCGGGCATGCTGGCTTTGGTCAGGGTCGACGGCGCCTGGGCCGCGGGGTTGATCTTAGGGTTGGGGCTGCGGAGGGAACGGCGCTGGAGGCGCTGGGCGTTCGCCGCCGGGCTGGCTTTGGGGCCCGCGTTCGCGGCGGAAATTTTTCGCCTGGTTTATTACGGGGCTTGGGTGCCCAACACTTACCTTTTAAAGGCCGATTATTGGCCCGGAAAATATGGGGATGCCGCCGCAAAACTGGGGCTAAGCCTGCTGCGTTATCCCGGGGCGGCGTTGGCGGCGCTCGGAGCCTTGGGGATTCGACGCCTGAGGCCTTATGGCGCGGTGTTGGCGGCTTTGGCGTTGTATTGCATCTGGAGCGGAGAGGATTATTACGACTTTTTCCGGTTTTTCGCCCCGGGATTTCCGCTCCTGTTTGCTTTGGCTTTTGCCGTGGTGGAGAGTTTTCCCGGAGCGAAAGCGAAAAAAATCGCCTGCGCGGCGCTGGCGGTATTGAGCTTGAACGCGCTCACCGATCTGGGCGATTTGTTTTTCGCAGGTTGGGACCGCTCCAGAGAATTAGTCGAAATCGGAGTGACGCTGGGGCGGAAACTCCCCGCCAACGATGTCTTGGCTTCCTGTTGGGCGGGGGATGTCTTTTATTTTAGCGGCCTGCGCGGTGTGGATTTGCTCGGGAAATGCGACGCCCATGTGGCCGCGGTGCGGCCGGACCCGAGCTTAGGCGGCTCCGGGCACAACAAGATGGATCTCGAGTATTCCTTCTCTAAATTAAAACCGGATTGGATTTTAGTTCCGGTGCCGACATTTTCCGCAAGGGACGAAGCCTATACGATCGCGCCTTATGACTTAAGGGTTTTGCAAAATAGCTCATTCCAAAAACATTGCTACGCGTCTTTGGAGCAGATTTCCCCCCGCTGGGCCCTTTGCCATTGCCGCTGGTGAGTCCAGCTTCCGTTTTCCGGGCATCGGTGCCTTTAGCGAGCGCTGGCGACGTGATTTACTTGACGGAGTAGAAAAGCGGAGGTATGATCATTCCCCCCTACGGGCTGTTAGCTCAGCTGGTTAGAGCGCTTCCTTGACATGGAAGAGGTCAGCGGTTCGAGTCCGTTACAGCCCACCATATTTTGTTGTTTCGTACCGGCGTTCGCCGTGGGATCCTAGCGAGGGAACCGTGCGTATGTTCTGTGACGAGTGCTCGGTGGCGCCCCCGGTGATCGACCACCTCGATATGAGGCCCGGAGATACCCGATTGAAGCGCCTGTGCCGCTCGTGCGCAGAAAAGGAACGCCGGCGCTGGGATCGGGAAAGACTCGGTATTCCCGCCCCTTTGACCGCAGCGAAACCGGCCCCTAAAGCCGCCTGACCGGTTTTCCAAAGTTTGATACGCTTGCGCGTACGCGCCGACCTTTAGAAACGAAACTTAACCTAACCTGTACCGCCGGAGATTCGCTCGATCCGTCTCCGCGGAGGATGCCATGTTTGACCGTTTCACCGAACGCGCCCGGAAAGTGATCGCCTTGGCCCGGGAGGAAGCGGGCCGGCTCGGCCATGACTACATCGGGACCGAACATTTATTGCTGGGGCTCATCCGCGAAGGCGGTGGAGTCGCGGCCGCGGTGCTTGAAAATTTGAACGTCGATTTGGAACGCGTGCGTTTGGAGGTGGAAAAGCTCGTCGTCATCGGCGGGGGGACTCTGACTTTGGGGGAAGTTCCGTTCACGCCCCGCGCTAAAAAGGTCCTGGAATTGTCCGTGGAAGAAGCCCAAAGCCTCAGCCACAACTATATCGGCACCGAGCATTTGCTCTTGGGACTCGTGCGCGAAGGCGAGGGGGTGGCGGCGAAAGTCCTCGAAAACCTCGGCGTCAAACTCGATAAAGCCCGTGAGATCACGATCAACCTGCTCGGGGGGAACGTTCCCAAGGCGGGCGGAGCTTCCGCGGGTTCGGCGGCTCAGGCCGCCAAAAGCGCCACTCCAGCGCTGGACACCTTTGGGCGCGATTTGACCCAGATGGCGAGGGACGGCAAGCTGGATCCGGTGATCGGCCGGGAGACCGAGATCGAACGCGTCATCCAGGTCCTTTCGCGGCGCACCAAAAATAATCCGGTGCTCATCGGGGAACCCGGGGTCGGTAAGACCAGCATCGCGGAAGGCTTGGCCCAGCGGATCGTCTCCAACAACGTGCCGGAACTTCTGCTGAATAAACGCGTGGTGACCCTTGATTTGAGCGCGGTGGTCGCGGGTACCAAATATCGCGGGGAATTTGAGGAACGCCTGAAAGCCGTGATGAACGAATTGCGGCATTCCGCGAGCAACATCATTTTGGTGATCGACGAAATCCATACGCTTGTCGGGGCGGGCGCGGCCGAGGGCGCCATTGACGCCAGCAGCATGCTCAAACCCGCCTTGCAGCGCGGCGAGGTGCAGTGCATCGGGGCGACGACCCTCAACGAATACAGGAAATACATCGAAAAGGACGGCGCTTTGGAGCGGCGTTTCACCCAGGTGTTGGTGAAGGAACCCACGGTCGATCAGAGCGTCCAGATCATCCAAGGCTTGCGGGATCGCTACGAAGCTTTCCATCGGGTGCACATCACCGACCAGGCGATCGAAGCGGCGGTTAAATTGAGCGATCGCTATATCAGCGGGCGGTTCCTTCCGGACAAGGCGATCGACCTGATCGACGAGGCGGGAGCCTGGGCTCGCCTGCGTAGCGCGACCGCTCCTCCCGATCTGCGCCAACTGGAAGCCGAAATCGAGGCGATGGGCAAGGAAAAGGACGCCGCCATCAAGGCCCAGGAATTCGAAAAAGCGGCGCGCCTGCGCGATAAAGTGCGGGATCTTAAGATCAAAAAAGAGGAAATGAAAAAGACCTGGGATTTGGCCAAGGACAAGGCCAGCGCCGTCGTCACCGAAGAACAGGTGGCGCAGATCATCAGCAAACAGACCGGCATACCGCTGACCCGTCTGGAGCAGAAGGAAACCGAGAAACTCCTGAATATGGAGGAATACCTCAAACGCCGGGTGGTCGGGCAGGACGAAGCCGTCTCCTCGGTCAGCCGCGCCATCCGGGCCGCGCGGGCGGGAATCGCCGATCCCAACAAGCCGATCGGTAGCTTCGTCTTTTTGGGCCCGACGGGCGTGGGCAAAACCGAACTGGCGAAGTCCTTGGCGGAGTTCCTGTTCGACGACGAGGACGCGCTTATCCGTATCGACATGTCGGAATATATGGAGAAATTTTCCACCTCCGCACTCGTCGGCGCGCCCCCAGGATATATCGGTCATGACGAGCCCGGTCAGCTGACCGAAAAGGTCCGCCGCCGCCCTTACAGCGTGGTGCTTTTTGACGAGATCGAAAAGGCCCATCCGGACGTCTTGAACCTGATGCTCCAAATTCTGGACGATGGACGTCTCACCGATTCGCAGGGCCGCACGGTCGATTTCAAGAACACCGTGGTGATCCTCACCAGCAATCTCGGAACCAGCGAAATCCAGAAAAACCTGGGGTTCGCCTCCGAGAACGAAGAGGAAAATTACGAGGCGATGAAAGGGAAGCTTCTGGCGCTTTTCAAGAAGTCCTTCCGGCTGGAGTTCATCAATCGCCTCAACGAGATCGTCATTTTCCGTCGCCTCACCAAGAAGATGGTCGAGAACATCGTTGGGCTGATCGTCGCCCAGGTGACGAAGCGGGTGGCCCAGAGAGGCATCGCCGTGGAGATCGATCCTACCGCGATGGAATGGATCATCGCCAAAGGATACGATCCGCTTTTCGGGGCGCGGCCATTGAAGCGGGTGGTAAAGCGCAATATCGAGGAACCTTTGGCCGAGGAAATTCTCAAAGGGACGGTTCGTTCCGGGGGGATCATTCGGGTGGTCAAGCCGGCGGACGAAAAGGAAGAACGTCTGGAAGTCAAGGTGGTGGAGGCTGGAACGGTTCCGACCGAAGTGCGAACGGAACAGGCGGGATCGGTGGGCGCCTAAGCAGCGGAAGGGAAAATTCTACGCCCCGCGGCCGAAGGGCCGCGGGGCGTTTGTTTGGGGACGCCGGATCGGTTCCGGGTTTTTCTAGGGATGGAATTCCTCTCGATGCGCGTTGGCCGTAAAACTATTTGGGTGGCGCTCGGCTTGCTGCTGGCCCTTGCCGCAGGAGCTTGGAGGATGCAACGCAGTACTTGGCTAAGCAGACGCTTGCGTGCGCCCATCCAGGAAGCGCTGTCGCGCATGAGCGGGAGGACGGTCACGGTCGGCGGCGTCGGGGGAGGGCTCAGCGGATGGCTGTGGCTCCACGACGTTTCCGTGGGGGGCGGCCCCACGGATCGGCCCTGGGACGTCAGTATGACCGCCCGGGAAGTGGGATTGAAATTGGATGCTTGGGACTTGCTCAAAGGCCATGCCGATTTGGGGAGCCTGCGGATGGTCCAAATCGATTCCCCCAAAGTTTATGTGCTGCATCGCGGGTTGTCGGGGACGGGCCAAACGGGAGCGGGTGGGGAAGCGGGCGCCGACAGCGCGGATTGGCGACGAGCCCTCGGAGGTGTTCCGATACCGGCGGTCCGCTTGAACGTGGATGAAGGCGCTGTTTATGGACAGCAGGAAAGCGGCGGGGATTTGGTCGGATATGCGGACCAAATTCGGCTGAGCCTGACGCCACCGAAGGTTCCCGAGGGGTGGGCGCTGAAAGCGACGGCGCGCCCATCCGGGGGAGGTAAAGCTTCGTTTTCGGTGCACTTGGATCCCGCCGGTGGAGCCTTTGAGGCCCAGGCCCACTTGAAGGACCTCGCCTGGCCGGCATGGGCGCCGACGCCGGAAGGCTTTGAGCCGATTCGGGGGCGCCTGAACGGCGATATGGATGCGGTCCCGATCCGGGGGGGCTGGCCTTTGGGTCTGAGCCTTACGGGACGTGGGGTGTTGGAAGGCGTTGATATCGCGGCCCATGGGCGGCCGGGCGTTCAAAATTTTAAGGCGAAATGGGCCTTGGCGGGGTCCCATTTTACGGTGATGGACGTTTCCGCGGATTTCGCCGGTGGGCATCTTAGCGGCTGCGGCGAAGCCGACCTATTTTCACAAAGTTTTGCGGCGACGCTCACGGCCCAATCGGTGGATTTGGGCGGGTTGGCCTCTGCGGCGGGCGCTCCGCCGCACCTGGGCCTGAAAGGCCTGGCCGATGTGGGCCTATGGGCCGCGGGGGCGGTGAGCGCTCCTGCGTTGAGCGTGGATCTGCGTTCCAAGGTCGCCCAATGGCAGGATCACCGGCTTACTGGCTTGGGCCTGCGGGCTTCCGGCGCTTCGGGGCGCTGGAGCGGGGACGGTTCATTGGCCTGGGACGGAGGCCAAGGCTCGATCGCGGTGGATATTTTGGACGGGAGGCTCACGTCGGCTTCTCTGCGGGTCGCGGCATTGCCCGCGGATTGGTTGAACGCTTGGCTCGGCCCTTTGGAAGGGCGGCTCGATGGGGATGGGGGCTTTGAGGAGCAACATTCCGCCTGGGATTTGAATCTGAAAGGTGTGCGCCTTAAGGTGCGGGGCTCGCCAGTCGATCGGGCGGATTTGCAGGCCAGCGGAAACGAAACCGGCGCCCATCTCCGTTTTGAAGTCGATTTGCCCGGCTATGCAGGATTGAACGGGGTCGCGGATGCCCGGCGCGGAACGGACGGTCGTTGGAATTTGGATACGGCCCGCTTGCTCCAGCGGGAAAAGCCGCTTTTGCAGGCGAGCGGGGTTTGGCGTTTCGAGGGCGACGGCGTCCCCGCCTCCGCGAGTGTGACCGTGCGGACGGCGCCGTTGGATGTCGCGTTCTTACTTCAAGGGAACCAACGAGGCTTCACGGGCACGGTCCAAGCCGAGGGGAGTTTGGCCTACTCCGGGCAGGCATGGAGCGGGGATTTTAAGGCGGTGACGGACAATCTTGCCCGCAAAGGATGGGCGATCCCCGCCGAGGCGGAGTGGGCGTTTTCGCCTTCGGGGGTGTCCCTGACAGGAATGAGCTTCCGAAAAGGGGAAGTCCGGGGCGCCGTCTACGCGCCCTCGATGGCGGGCCCCTGGCGGGGGAGCTTTACGTGCGCCCAAGCCTCGGTCCCGGCCTTGCAAGCTGCGACCGACCTTATTCCCGGAAGTTTCGGCGGAACGGCTTCGGGAGAGCTAACCTTTTTTACGGGAGCGCCCCTGGCGGGGAGCGCCCGCCTCGAAATCAAGGATCCGTGGCCCAAGGAGCTTCCCGGGGCCAGGGCGGAAGTGGACCTGCGTTTTATGGAACGGAAATGGAACCTGGAAAGGCTGCAAGTTGAGGACGGCCAAGGCGGCCGAATCAAGGCGCAGGCTTCGGTTGATTTCAGCGGGCGGGCGCCGTGGAGCGGCCAGGCGAAATGGGATCATCTGCATTTTTCCGGTTTGACGACGAGCGGGGAGGCCCGTTTGGGGGGCGGAGCCGGAGCGCCGGGCAAAGTCGAATTCTCCGCTTGGAATCTCGGGGGCGGCGTTCTGCCTCCCGCCGCGTTTGATCTGGTTTTCGATTCCCAAGGCCTGGAGTCCGTGGAAGGGGTCGCCGGCAAGGAATTGCGCTGTTCCCTGGTCCATAAGGAACGCGACTGGGAAGCCAAGGCGGATTTGACCGCGTTTGACCCAGGGCCCTGGCTGGGGCCCCTGCTTGGCCGGGCCCACTCCACGGGGCTCCGCTTTGACGGAGCTTTCGCCGGGCGCTGGGCACCTGCTGCGGGAACCGCGTCGATGAAGGCCCAATTCCGTGAGGCGTCGGGAGGGACCCTGGCGCTGGATCTGGGTTTTTCCGGCAAGGGGCTGGTCGGGGATGCCGAAGCGAAGGCCCAACCCTTGGATGGGTGGGCCAAGGCGGCCCGGGAGCTCGGCTATTCTGCGCCCGATCTTGGAGGGAAGGCCTGGGCGAAAGCGCATTATGACGGAGGCAAACTCAGTTTTTCGGCCAAGGTGGACGCGATGGCGTGGGGCGGGGACAAGCCCGGCCCGTTGAACCTGTCCGGTGGCTGGGACGGTTCCGAATGGATCGTCGACGCGGCGTCGGTCGGCTCCGAGTCCTCCGGGATTTTCTTGAAAAACGGCCGCTTGAAAACGCGCCCAGGTGCGTGGGATTTCGCGGCGGATGTTCGCGCGGTGAACGTGCCGGCCGCGATCTTCAGCGTGGGGACCGATGCCCATCTTAGCGTGGCCGGTGCGGGTGCGGGTATCTTGGCGGAAGCGCACTGCGTATCGCTGACGGTGGGCGGCAGGACCTGGAATTCCATCACGCTCGCCGGTTCCTGGGAAAACGGCAATTTCGCGGTCCGGCAAAAATCAAAACGCCCGGATTTTGACGCCGAAGGTTCCTATCGGGAAGGCGTGTTTGTCCTGGATAAAGTGGAAGGGAGCGACGGGAAGGGGAGGGGCCGTCTTAAGGGGAGTTTGGGCGCCGACGGCAGGCTGGATTTTGAGGGGGCCAGCGAGGGGCTTCCGGCAGGGGATTTGACCGGGGCGATGGGTTGGGACCAGGTTTGGACCGGTTCCGTCTGGGGCAATCTCAAAGTCACGGGCAACCGAGCGCATGTCCATACGGTCGTGACGGCGAAAGTCGAGGATGGCTCGGTTCAGGGGCTACCCTTTGACCTGGGGACCGCCTATGTGGTCCAAGATGGGGACACGGTCGACCTGTCCCCGGTCACTCCGATCCGGATTTCGCGGCACGACGGGACCGCGCTGGAAGTGGGGGGCAAGGTTCCGCTCGAGGATGATCCACCTGCGGGCAAGGGGATGGACGTGTGGGCGGAACTCAAGAATGGCGGCTTGCGCCTGCTCGCGGGGACTCCGGGGATCGAGTCTGCTTCCGGAGCGCTCGAGTTAAAATTGCGGTTCACGGGCAAGCCGGTCGACCCGAAAGTCGACGGGATTTTCAGGGTGAACGACGGCGCGCTGAAACCGGCCTGGGCCTTGCCGCAATTGGAAAAGGCGGAAGTGTGGGCGCAGATCAAGGATTCGCGGGCGTACCTGCTCAAGGGGGAGGCCCGCGTGGCCGGAGGCGGGCCGCTCTTTCGGGTGGAATTGACCGACCCTAAGCGGCCCTTGTTCGTGTTCGAACGCTGGGTGCCTTCGGAATTTAACGCCCGTTTGCGGGCCAGTCGTAGCGGGATACCGGTCCAGGATACTTCGGGGTTGACGTTCATGACCGGGACGCTCCATCCGGATCTGGATTTCGGCGGGACCTGGGAGCATCCCACCTTGAAGGGCGAGGTCCTTCTGGAGGGCCGGGATCTCCTGCATAAAGGTCTCGTGGAATACCCTCCCAAGTTTCATCCGGCCTCAAAGCCGGGCGAGCCGGCATGGTCCGACCGGATTGACTACGATTTGGTCATTCGGGCCGGTAAGAACGTCATGGTCCGGACCGATGCGGTGCAGGTCTTCGTGGACACGGGAGAAAGTGGTTTGCGTCTTACCGGGGGCGGGGATTCCACGGCGATGCAGGGGCGGCTTCGTTTGATCTCGGGGAGCGTGGACTATTTTGTTTCCACCTTCCGGATCGCGTCGGAACGGGAAACTTGGATCGATTTTAAAGGGGCGGAAGCGCCGGAACTCGAATTGTGGGGAACGAAAGATCTCGGAAACGTTCAAATTTCCGGGGAAAGCGTGGCGCGGGATATCCAAGTGAGCCTCCACGCCTGGGGGCCGATCGGGAAAGTCCAAATGCGCCTGGAGGGGGACGATCCCTCCCTCACCCAGGATCAATTGGCGTCGATACTGGGATTAGGCTCCGATATCGGGGATACCCGTTCCCAGGGCGGCTTCACGCGCATGCTCGGCAAAGTTCCGGCCAGTCTCATCACGGCTTGGGGCCGCAAGACCGGGCTTCTCGACGAAGTTTCAGTTAGCTTTCCCGAAGTGGAAGATGCCATCGCCCCAACCCCCCAACCCGGGGGGGCGATCAGCCAAGCGGCCCCGGCGGCCCAGGCGACACCGGTTACGGCCACTTCAAAACCGATCGTTCAAGTTTCGGTGGGCAAATACGTCGGTTCGAAAATTTTTGTCGGCGTGAACACCGAGGTGGTCCAAAAAGGGCCCGAAGTCGGTGGCGTGATCGAGTACCAATTGCCGAACAAATCCCGCATTTCGGTACAACGGGATTTTGACGACACCGGCCAGAACGACGACCGGGTAATGCTGGAAAGCAGTGCCCGGTTTTCCAACTATGATCCTCATCGGCGCCGTTGGGATCTTGCGGAAAAGCTGACACCCGATCCAACGCCTCCGGCGCAGAGGGGGAGCCCGACACCCGGAGCGAGTCCGACCCCTACGCCAACGGCGGGAATGGGTGGAGGAATCCAGGAACCCTAAATCTGCAACTTTTAGGCCAGCGCTACGTCCTTTCTTTACAAACCTTTGGCCCTTTGCTACACTTCCACGCTCGATTGATGTCGTCCTATAAAGGGAATCCTTTTGAAAGCCAAGCCTTTTATCTTCGCAGTATTCCTGGTTTTTTCGACCGTGCGGATTTCCGCGGCGGCCTTGCCGGTGCCCATCCCTAGTGGAACGTCGATGGGGGATACGGTTGTTGGCTTGACGGTCACCGGCGCGGTTTCGATCGCCCCGGACAACGTATTGGCGGTGGTGCGGCAACGGAAAGGCGAAGCGCTGAATAAAAGCGTTGTTAACGAAGATATCAAGCGTATTTGGAAACTTGGTAAATTCCAGGATGTCCAAGCGGAGGCGCTGCCCGGTCCCGGGGGGAAGGGAATTGTTTTGGCGTTTCGGGTGACGGAAACCCCTTTGATCGAAGATATTCGGTTTTTTGGAAACAAAGAAGTCTCCGATTCGACGCTCAAGGACAAGACCGGCCTGGACGTCAACCAACCCTATAACCAGGACAAGGCCGCTTCCGCAGTCCGCGCCTTGGAAGACATCTATAAGGACAAGAATTTCTATGCCGTCCAGGTGACGGTGGACACAAAACCGGGGGACGCTCCCGGCCACGTTGTGGTCAATTTTCGCGTGGATGAAGGCAACAAGATGAAGATCGAAAAGATCGACGTCACGGGGAACAAAGCTTTTTCGGCCGCGAAAGTAAAGGGCGCGATGAAGGACACCGAGGAAGCCGGATGGTTCATGGGCGGTAGCTATGATCCCGACAAGGTGTTCGACGATTACGAATCGATCCTGAAAGCTTACGCGGCGGAAGGCTATGTCAAGGCGCGTTTGGGTGGGGCCACCCTGAACGAATGGGGCGACAAGGGCCGCGAAGTGGTGCGCAACAGCACCACCTTTGACGAGGCGAACAAGCGCATCGAACTTCGGATCGCGATTGACGAGGGGCGTCAGTACCATCTTGCCGGGGTGTCGGTGACCGGGAACACCCTGTTCTCCTCCGCCGAAATCCTTTCCCATTTCGACTCCTTACGGTCGTCGGACAAGATTTTCAACCAGGAAGCCTGGGAAAAGGATTTGCAGGCGATGCGTTCGTTGTATGCGGATAAAGGCTACATTTATTCGCAAATCCAGCCGGAATACACCTGGGATGACGTCACCGGAACGGTTTCGGCGAAGGTGACGGTCACCGAAAGTTCCAAGGCTTTTATCGAGGAAATACGTATCCGCGGCAACGAGGTCACCAAGGACAAGGTGATTCGGAGGGTGATCACCCTCAAGCCCGGGGATCCTTTCGACGCCGAAGCGGTCAATCGCAACCGGATGCGCATCTATAACCTTGGCTATTTTGAGCAAGTCACGGTGGACACCCGGCCGGGCAGCGAAATGGACAAATTGGTCCTGATCTACGATGTCGCGCCCGAGCGCAAGACCGGGACGCTGAGCCTGGGTGCCGGATTCAGCAGCGTGCAGGGTTTGGTCGGGTTCCTGCAGGTTTCGCAGAATAACCTCTTCGGCAACGGCCAATCCGTCAGCGCCCAGTGGAATTTCGGCCAGAGCACCCAAAGCTACAATCTCTCGTTCACCGAACCCTGGCTCTTTGACAAGCCGGTGAGCTTCGGCGTCGACCTTTTTCATACGATCCAGGAGACAAACTATAACCTCCAGGGCTTCGATCTTGACAGCACCGGGGGAAGCATCCGTTCGGGTTATACCTTCCAGGATACGCCCTACAAGATCAACGGATCGTATCGCTATCAGACCGATATCATCAGCAACGTCCAGGAAGTGGACATCACGCCGGGAACGACGCATTTGAGCGCGATCACTCCGGGTTTGGTGCGGGACACGCGCGACAACGTTTTCGACACCACGAGTGGCACTTATAACGTGTTGACCTTTGAGCTTGCCGGCGGGTACCTCGGCGGCGATGACTCCTTCATCAAGCCGGTGATGGACAGCCGGGTATTTTTCAAGACGCCGGCGGTCTTTGGACAAACCTGGATGAACGAATTCGTTTTGGGCGTGCACGGCCGGGTCGGTTGCGCCATTCCCTACGATTCGGGATCCACCCCGTCCGCCGCGGAGTCGGTCACCCCTTCGCCGGTGCCGGTCAGCGAAAAGTTTTTCATGGGCGGGACCGACACCGTGCGCGGGTTCGACGAACGCTCCTTGGGCGCTTCCGGCGCGGGCGGCGGCGATTATGAGGCCTTGGCGAACGTCGAGTACAGCTACAAACCGGCGCCGCCGATCAAACTGCATATCTTTTACGATGCCGGCAACAGCTGGTCCTGCGCTTGGGCCCAAAACGTCGATAATTCATCCCTCCCGGGCAACGGGAGCTACTCCGGGATGAACATCATCAATCCCTCGGACGCCCAGAACCATCCCCTGGATCTGAGGGACTACGACTTCCGGAACATGTACCTGTTCCAAAGCGTCGGCGCCGGAATCCTGTTCACGATCCCGGGCTCGGTCATTCAAATCCGCCTCGATTACGGATTTGGTCTGTATGAGACCGACCGGAACGCGGGAGACGTGCCCAGCGGACGGGTGCACTTTAACATCGGTAATATTTTCTAGAAAAATGACCGCCGCCCGGTCAGCCGGACGGCATCCTTTCCGGAGTTTGTCATGAAGAAAGTCGTCGTTTACGCGTTCGCGGCCGCCCTGGCCGGACTGAGCGTTCCGGCCTTCGCCACCCGCATCGCGACCGTCGACGTCAAGAAGGTTTTCGACGCCTACAGCGGGACCCAGGCGGCGAAGGACGCCCTCAAAAAGAAAGTGGACGAGGAAAAATCTAGCCTCGAAAAGGAAAAGGACTCCCTCGAAAAAGAGGCCAGCACCCTTCAGGGCAAGAAGAGCGTTTTGACCGACGCTAAATTCAAGGAAGAGGCTGAGGCCTTGCAGGTGAAGGAACGCGATCTCCAGGAGAAGTTCCAGAAGGTCACGGACAAACTGCAAAAAGAGGAAGCCGAGCAGACCGCCGAGATCGTCGACCTGATCAAGGAAGCGGCTTCGCGCGTGGCCAAGCGTGAGAAATACGACCTGGTTTTTGAAGCCAGCAATCTGCTTTACGGTGGCGACGAGATCACGGCGAGCGTGATCGAGGAAGTGAACAAGAAGTAACGATGCCTGCGACGCTGGCCGCGATTGCGGAGTTTCTTGGGATCGAGTTGAAGGGCGAGCAGGGGAGGACCCTTACGGGTGCCGCTCCTTTGGAGAAGGCTGGCCCGGAGCATTTGAGTTTCTTTGCCAACTCAAAATACGCGGCGGAGCTGGCCTCCACTCGGGCCGGGGCGGTGGTGTGTTCCGCTGCGGACGCCGAGCGCATTCCCCAAGGCTGCGTCGCGATCGTGAGCGCGAATCCCTATTTGGACTTCGCCAGAACGGTGGCCCGCTTTTTCGATGGGCGTCCGCGTTTGGAAGAGGGTGTGCATCCGACGGCCGTGGTTCATCCCACGGCCGTTCTCATGCCCGGAGTGGGCGTTGGCGCGGGAGCGGTCATCGCCGCCGGTGCCCGGATCGGGGAGGGGACGCGCATCCATCCGCTCGCCTTTGTCGGTAACGGATGCGTCCTCGGACGGGACTGCGTTCTCCATCCCCACGCGGTGTTGTATGACGGTTGCGTGCTCGGCGATCGGGTGGTGATCCACGCCGGGGCTGTTTTGGGGGCGGATGGGTTCGGGTTCGCGCCCGTGCCGCCGCAGGGATACGTCAAGGTCCCGCAAATAGGCTGGGTCCAGGTCGGGGACGATGTGGAGATCCAAGCCAACGCCTGCATCGATCGGGGCGCCTTGGGGCCGACGGTCATTTCCAGGGGCGTCAAAATCGACAACCTCGTCCATATCGCCCACAACGTCGAGATCGGCGAGCATACCGCCATGGCGGCCCAGACCGGCATCGCGGGAAGCACCCGGATCGGACGTTGGGTGACCTTCGCGGGCCAGTCGGCGGTCGGCGGCCACCTGCATATCGGGGACCAGGCGATCGTGACCGGTCAAGCCGGCGTGGGCAAGAATTTGCCCCCCAAAGCTGTCGTTTCCGGTTCGCCGGCGCAACCGATGCTGGAACACCACCGGGGGCTGGCGGAGTTGAACCGGCTTCCAGAACTCAAACGGCGCGTCAAGGAGTTGGAAGCGAAGCTCCGCGCATGGGAGGCCCTCTCCGGCGACGGCGGGGCGGCTTTGTGACAGAGAGAATCTGCGACATCTACGGTTCCCGCCAAACCACCCTAAAAGCGCCTTTTGAGCGGACGGGCAGAGGCCTCCACACCGGGCGGGAAGCCTTGTTGACGGCGAAGCCTGCCGCGGCGGGCACGGGTTACGTTTTTCGCCGCGTCGATCTTCCGGGCGCCCCGGAAGTTCGGGCTTCTTTGGATAACGTTTCGGCGACCGAACGAGGCACCGTCGTGAGCGCCGGTAGCGCGAGCGCCGCGACCATCGAACACCTATTGGGCGCCTGTTTTTGTTTGGGCTTGGATAACGCGGTATTCGAGATATCCGGCCCGGAAGTCCCTATTCTGGACGGCTCCGGCGCCCTTTGGGCCGAGTCCATCGCCCAGGCGGGGCTTGTCGAGCTGGACGCCCCGAGGATTTTTGTCGAGCTTGTCGCCCCGTTTCGGCACGAATCCGGCGGAAAGCTGATGGAGGCGGAACCTTCCGCGGTTTTCAAAACGGCTTACTTGGTCGATTACCGCCATCCGGCCCTGGGACGCCAGGAGTTCTCGTTCGAACCCGGCGTCGACGCCTTCGATACCGAAGTCGCACCCGCCCGGACGTTTTGTTTTGAACACGAAGTGGAAGCCCTGCGCAAGGCCGGGCTCATCAAAGGCGGCGATCTCAATTGCGCCTTGGTCGTCGGCGAGACCGGAGTGCTGAACCCGCCTGTCCGTTTTTCCGACGAGTTCGTTCGCCATAAAATGCTCGATTTTTTCGGCGACCTGTCGTTGGCCGGGGTGCGTTTTAGGGGGTTTTTCCGCCTGGAACGAGCCGGCCACGCCTTCCACGTCGAAGCCGTCAAGGCGCTTTTGGCCTCAACGGCCCTTGCCCCATCCAAGCGCACCCAAGAAAGGACGCCGATGAACGACGCCCCGATGCCCCTGGACGTCAACGCCATCCAGGAGCTGCTGCCCCACCGCTATCCGTTTCTCCTGCTCGATCGGGTCACCTCGATTGAACCGGGGGTGAAAGCGGTCGGCATCAAGAACGTCACGATGAATGAATGGTTTTTTCAGGGGCATTTTCCGGGACACCCCATCTATCCGGGGGTGTTGATCATCGAAGGCATGGCGCAGTGCGGCGGGGTCCTGATCATGAAGAGTTTTCCCGCGACCGTGGGGAAGCTCACCTATTTTATGTCCATCGACGCCGCCCGCTTCCGGAGGCCCGTCAAACCCGGCGATACGATGCGCTATGAAGTCGAGGTATTGAAGGTCAAAGGAGCGGTTTCGCGGCTTAAAGGCACGGCTTGGGTGGGCGAAGAACTCGCTGCCGAGGCGGAGCTCATGTGCATGAGCGTCGCCCCGGACAAAGCTTGAGGAGAGGGACCATGGAGACGCGCATCCATCCTTCGGCGTTTATCGATCCCAAGGCGGAGCTCGGGACGGGGGTCGATATCGGCGCTTTCGCTGTGCTCGAAGCCGGTTCCAAAATCGGGGACGGGACGAGCGTGGGGCACCATGCCGTTGTCCACGGAGGGACTTCGCTGGGCAAAGGGAATCGGGTTTTTCCGCATGCCGTCGTCGGCGGCGAGCCCCAGGATTTGAAGTTCGCCGGACAGCCGACCCGGCTGGAAATTGGCGACGAAAACATGATCCGGGAATTCACCACCATGAGCCGCGGAACCGAGGAGGGCGGAGGCGTCACCCGCATCGGCAGCCATAACCTATTCATGGCTTATACCCATGTCGCCCACGATTGCATGTTGGGGGACCATATTGTCGTGGCGAATTGCGCCACCTTGGCTGGGCATTGCCATGTCGGTTCCCACGTGGTCATCGGCGGCTTGGGCGGTTTGCATCAAAGGGCGAGGATCGGGACGGGGGCCATGGTCGGCGCCCTTTCGCGCCTTTCCAAGGACGTTCCACCTTTTAGCACTACCAGCGGCTGCGATGACGTCAAGGTTTACGGGCTCAACAAAATCGGACTGAAACGGAGAGGACTTTCCAAGGAGGAACTGGAAGCCTTGGAAAACGCGTATCGAATCTTCCAGAATTCCAAAATAACCTTCAGTGAAGCCTTGGCCCGCCTCGAATCGTTGGAACCGAAGACGGCTCACGTGGAAATTCTGGTTGAGTTCTTAAAGACATCGGATCGCGGCGTTTACCGCTGACCCAGGAGCGGGGCAGCGGGAGGCTCCGCGCTGGAAGTCCTGGCGCTAAAGGTGTAGACTTTCACCTTGCGCCTGATGGGCCACTTTTCGGGGCAGAATCGATCCGTGGATTCTCGTTTTAGGAAAACCAGCGGCCGGGAAGCTTTCACCGGCCATGAACTCATCCTCAAGGGCGCCTTGGAGGCCGGAGTCAGCTTGCTGACGGGGTATCCGGGTTCGCCCGTGGCGGATGTGTTTGAGGCGGCGGAAAAGGAAGCCGGCCATCTCCGGGAACTCGGCGTCGTCGCCGAGATCGCCGGCAACGAGGCATTGGCTGCGGGGCGGCTTAACGGCGCCCAAATGGCCGGCATCCGGGCCATGGCGGTCATGAAGTCCGTGGGCTTCAACGTGGCGGCCGATGGACTGTTCACCGGTACGCTCGCCCTGCACGGTCACCGCGGCGGCGGTGTCATTGTCGTCGGGGACGACCCCTGGAACGATTCGACCCAAGTTCCGCAGGATTCCCGGCGTCTTTCGGACCATCTGATCATCCCGAGCCTCGAACCCGCGACTTTTCAGGAGGTCAAGGATTTCATCCCCTTGGCCTTCGAACTCAGCCGTCTTAGCGACCTTTACGTCAGTGTCATCGTTTCCACCAACCTCGCCGACGGAGGCGGGGTGGTGGAAGTGCGCCCGAATCTTAAGCCTTTGGTGTCGGCGCTTGAGCCCTTGGAGCTGGATTCCTCGAAGGTGGATCCCACCAAGAGCGTCCTGCTTCCATCCCACACCGGCGTCCTGGAAAAGGAAGCCTATGAGGTCAAGCTGCCTGCCGCCCGACGCGCGGCCAGGGATTTGGGCATCAACTTCATCGTTCCGGGCAAGCCCGGGGCCCGCCTAGGTTTCGTCGCGGCGGGCTTGCCGTACGCCTACCTTCGCGACATGCTGCGCGACGCCGGCTTGGAAGGCGAATTCCCGGTTTTGAAGCTGGGGATGACCTATCCGGTGGAGGCCGAATCGGTTCTCGATTTCGCCCGAGGGCTCGACGAGATCGTTGTCGTCGAGAACAAGCGCGCTTTCATAGAAACCCAGGTCCGGGATCTGTTGGTTCGGGCCCAAAGGGATCGCGTTTTAGAGTCCCTTCCCGCCGTTTGGGGCAAGGAACTTCCGGAAGGTCTTCCTGGCATCCCCGCCGAACACGGGATGAATCCTAGCGTCCTTCTGAAACGCCTAGGGCCCTTCTTGGAGCGCCGGGGGCTCGCGACCGAGCGCATGCGGGACAATCTCGCCGCAACGCTGGAGGCCTCGGAACTTCCCCTGAAGATTCCGGCCCGGACGGCGACTTTCTGCGCGGGTTGTCCCCATCGGGACACCAGCGACGTTTTTCTCGAAGTGGCTCGGGACTTCAAAGATTCAGCCTACATGAAATCCATCCACGGGCGGAAACCTGTGGACCTGATTTTCCATGGGGATTCGGGCTGTTACAGCATGCTTTTCCTGCCGCCGAATGAAAGGCTCATGCAGAATTACAGCGGCATGGGCTTGGGCGGCGGGACCGCGGCCGGCATGGACCCCTTTGTGTCCAACAAATCCGTCGCTTTCATCGGGGATGGGACGTTCTTCCACAGCGGTTTGGCCGCCGTGAGCGACAGCATCAAGAACGGTGTCGACATTCTTTATGTCGTCTTGGACAACAAGACCGTGGCCATGACGGGGCACCAGCCCCATAACGGGACGGATCTCGACATCATGGGCGCGTCCACCTACGCCCAGGACTGCGAACAGGCCTTGCTCGGACTGACCCAAGGCAGCGGGATTCCGGTGGTGCGCTTTGATCCTGAATTGCGCGATGACTATCGGCGGGTCATCGAAGAGCTTCTGCTTGTCGAAGGACCCAAGTTCCTGATCGCCGACAAGGAATGCGGCATCACCGCCGGTCGTCGTCGGCGGCGGGCCCAGTCGGTCGAGGAAAAGGAAAAAGGTTTCGTCGCCCGCGAAGTGAGGGTGGTGGTCAACGAGGACGTCTGCGAGCATTGCCTCGAGTGCACGGTCCGCACGGGCTGTCCTGGCCTCGATTTTGTGGATACCTTGCACGGACCCAAGGTGACCACGCATCTCAGCAACTGCGTATCCGACGGCGCCTGTTATCGTATCGGCGCCTGCCCGAGTTTTGCGACGGTGGTGCTGAAACGCCGGGGACCCGTCCCCAGGCCGGCGCCGCCCACCGCGGAGGGGCTTCCCGTGCCCGCGGTCGCTCCCTTCGGTCCGGACGGACTGTGGCGAGCCTACATGGCCGGCATCGGCGGCATGGGCGTCGGCGCCACCACGGCCGTGCTCGTGCGCGCCGCCCAGGAAGAAGGGCTGCACGTTCAGTTTTGCGACAAAAAGGGCCTCGCCATCCGCAACGGCGGAGTCTATTCGCACCTGACCGTTTCGCGCTCGGCGGATGCGGTGATTTCGCCGGTGCTGCCCTATGCGACGGCCGATCTGCTTCTGGGCGTGGATCTTCTGGAGGCCGCCCGAGGGCTCGATGCGCGCACCAATCTGCGGGTCGCCTCGCCGAAGCGCACTTTTAGCGTCGTCAACACGGCCAAGAATCCGACGATCAAGACGCTGATGGGCAAGGACGATTTTTCGCCGGCGGAACTGGAGGAAGCCCTGCGCGCGCGCACGCGCCCGGGTGGGTATTTTTCCTTTGACGTCTCGGCGCTTTCGCAGACCTATCTTGGGTCCATGGTCTACGACAACATCCTGCTGATGGGCGTGGCGCTTCAAAGGGGCCTTCTGCCTTTGAGCTTGGCGAGCTTCGAAAAGGCCTTGCGCACGTCCTTCTCCGGATTGGCGCTGGAGCGCAATCTGCAGGCCCTCACGCTGGGGCGGGACCTCGCCGTTCACCCGGAGCGTTACGCTTCCCAGTCCGAGGAAAGCCTGGAGTCCTACCGCGAAGGCCGGGTCGCGGCGCTGCGGAAGGCGCGTTCGGGTTCGGCTGCGGCCGCTTTTTCCGATCAGTTGCGCAGGGCTTTCGACGCTTGGCCCCTGGAGGATGAGCGCGAACGCAAACACCTGATCCTTTGCCTCTATGAACTCAATTTGTACGCGGGGCGGTCCTTTGCCGAGAACTACCTACAGACGCTCCTGGGCGTCGTGGCCAAGGACACCTCGGCGGGCGGCTGGAAGGCCTCCCGGGCCGCCGCGCGGGGCCTCTATCGGGCGATCGCCATCAAGGACGAGGTGTGGGTCTCCGAACTGTTGACCAGCCCCGAAAAAAGGGAACGCGACGCCAAACGCCTGGGATTGGATTTGGGGCGTGGGGACACCTTGCGCTACGGCTACCATAACCGTCCCGAGTTCGTCGTCTTGGGAATGCGTATCGCCTTCCAGATTCGGACCAAGGATTGGATGCTTAAAATCATGCGCCGGGCCGGATTTTTGCGGCGTCTCCTGCCGTCCTGGCACAAGCGGGACCGCGATTTCCGGGACTGGTACTTGGCGCTGGTGAAATCCTATCCCGGCGGGGACGATCCGCGCTGGTTGGAACTGCTGGCGATCACCGAGAGCGTTAAAGGCTTCCGGGATGTGCGTTATCGGGCGATGGAAAAGGCCCAGGCACGGGCGGCCGAGATTCTGGGGAGTCTGGGGTGACCAAGGCGGGCGGGCCGGAATGGATCGGCCTGATCGCCGGAAACCGGGACTTGCCGTTTTTATGGACCCGGCGGGCGAAAGCCGCCGGGTTCAAGGTGGCCGTTTTGGGGTTCCGGGAAGAGACTTCAGCTTCCTTGGCCCGGGAAGCGGACGCCTTTGAGCTGGTTTCGTTGGGGGAATTGGGGAAGTTGATCGGTTTTTTCCGCCGGCATGGCGTGCGCCGGGCGGTCATGCAAGGCCAAATCCAGCACAAACAAATTTATCGGACGATCCGGGCCGATTGGCGCGCCAAGTTGCTCCTCGCGCGTCAGGCCCTTTGGGTGCGGGATTTCCGCACCGAGGCCATCCTGAAATCCATCGCCAGGGAACTGGGACGCCACGGCGTCGAGCTCCAACCGGCTACTTGGCTCATGGAGCCTTGGCTCGCGCCCGAAGGACGCATGGCGGGACCCCGCCTATCGTTGGCAGCCCGGCGGGATCTGCGCTTTGGCTTGGACCTGACCCGGAAGCTGAATCCTTTGGACGTCGGCCAGACGGTCGTGGTCAAGCGTCAAAGTTGTGTCGCGGTGGAGAGCATCGAAGGAACCGACGCCTGCATTCGGCGCGCCGCCAAACTGGCCGGTCCCGGGTGCATCGTCGTAAAGCTCCCCCGGCCGAACCAGGATTTGCGCTTTGACCTTCCGGTCGTCGGGCCGCGGACCTTCGCGGTGCTGGCGAGAGCCAAGGTCACTGCGCTTGTGCTTGAGGCCGGCAAGACCCTGTTTCTGGAAAAAGAAAAGTGCCTGGATACGGCCGCCAAAGCGGGCATCAGCGTCGTGGCCGTCCCCGGTGTGGATTCCTGAAGCATTGGTTCAAGCGGCCGGCCGCAGGTGGTGGTCCAATTGGGAATACAATTCTTGACTCCGCCTTAAATCTCCCGAAGTTTCATAGCAGGAAGCCGCCGCCAGCGTCGAGGCGTACCAGTCCTGGGTGCGGCCCAGGCGGGCCATCACCCTGGCCATTTTTTCGTGGATTTCCCCGTCCGCAGGGAAGAGCGACCCGAGCACCCGGTAAGTCCGGCGGGCGGAATCCCAATGCCCCTTGGTTTCGTCGCTGAGCGCCGAGTCCAAGAGGCGGCGGCGGTCGTATTGGGCAGGCGTGGGCATGGGAACCTCCAGTGCGAATCCCCCGAAGCGCAAACGTATTTTCCAAGGATGTTGTGTCTTCCGGCGATCGGAATGGGAGCTATTGGGTGAACTCAGGAGAGCCTTACTTTTCTGCAAAAAATTTATTAAATAAGGTGTCAATGTCGTTCCAGGTTTCGGCGAAGTTACTCAAAATCGAAAGGAGGCAGCGGGAATTTTTGTCCCACAGGTTAGCGGCTGATTTTCCAAAGGACGAGGCCCCCCGCACCTCCGAAGATCAGGTTTCCCATCCATGCGCTCAGGGTGATCGGGAGATTGCTGCTGGTGCCCAAGCTGATTCCCACTTGGATGATGACCAGGTAAAGCATGCCGCAAGCCAGGGAAACCACCAGGCCGACGGCCGCCCCGGTCAGGGCGCGTTTTCCGGAGGGGAACAGGTAGGGGAGCCCGACGCCGAGCAGGGCGAGGATAAAACAGCTGAAGGGATAGCTGATGCGCAGTTGACGGCAGACCTCTTCGCGGCGGGCATCGGCTCCCGTGGCGTGCTGGCGGGCGATGATGGTGTCCAGTTGGGCGATGTTCAGCTGGAGCAAATCCTCCTCTTTTTTGTCCGAATCCACCATGAAGTCCCGGGGCGCGGCGCCGAGATCCTCGACTTGCGCCCCGAAAAACGACACGGAATTCTCCTTGCCGCTTTCGTCGAAGCGCCGATCCACGCCCCGGGTCAGCTGCCATTTGGTGCCGCTCTCCCATAGCGCCGCCGCCGAGTCCAAGCGGCGGCGGATACGGCCTTGGTCGTCGGAATGGATGATGGTGAGGTTGCGCATTGCGCCGGTTCGGGCGTCGAAATAGGTGGCGTAAAGTTGGCTGTTTCCCGGAAGGTTCTTGGCCATGTGATCCCGCCACGGTTGGTCGAATTCGACGTCCCTTTTTTCGATCTGGACTTTTTGGATGTAATGGGAACGGGTGGTCGCCTCGGGGACGATCGTTTCGCTGACGAGCAACAGGACGAAACTGATTCCCAAAGAGGCGACCAGCAGCGGCAGGGCGATGCGCAGACGGCTGACTCCGCCCGCGCCCATGGCCGTCAGTTCGCTCGTCCGCGCAAGGCCGCCGAGCGCGATGAGGGTCGCAAGCATCACGCCCACCGGCAGAACCTGGGTCACCAAATAGGGGAACTGGAAGACGTAAAAGAGGGCGATTTCCTGGCCGGTGGGATGCCATTCGCGCATGCGCGGGAGTTGGTCGACCATCTGGACCATCAGGACAAGCAAGGCCAGGCCGAAAACCACGAGGGCCAGGGGGGAGAGAAATTCCGCGAGAATATAGCGGTCCAACTTCCTCATCGGGCGGATCTCACGATCGGGCGAAGGCGAACAGCCCCCGCTCCTTGAAAGCGCTGAACCCTGCCCACCACGCCAGCAGGCCCATGGCGAAATTGGGGATCCACATCGCCAGCCAGCCGGGCAGTCGGGCTTCATCGCCGAAAGTCTGACCAATGCTCAGCAGCAGATAATAAATGAAGATGATCGAGAGCGCGAAAACGAAGCCCAAGATGCGCCCACCGCGCCGCGTCAGGGTTCCCAAAGGAAGCCCGCACAGCAGGAAAAAGAGGCAGGCGAAGGCGATGGAGGCCTTTTTGTGCATCTCCGTGAGCCAATGGGGCCGCCGCGGATCCGCCGGTGGCATCCGGCTGGTGTCCCTCCAGAGTTCCCGCATGGTCATCTCGGAGGGTTCCCGGTCCGTTCCCCGGATTTGGCTGAGTTTACCTTCGAGATCGAGGTCGACCCGGCTGTAGTTGAAATTCATCGTGGTCAGGTCCTCGCCGCGGGCGCCCCCGAGAATTTGGAGCGTCCCGTCGTAAAGGTCGAGGTAGACGCGAAATCCGGTGGAGTCGCTGAGCACCTTGCCGCGTCGGGCCCGGATCCACTGCAATGCTTGGCCAGGCTGTTCCGGGCGGATGATGGTGACCCCGATCAGTTCTTTGGTTTCCGGGTCTTTGGCGTCCACATAAAGAATCATCCCTTCAAAATCTTTCACCCAAATCCGTTCCTGCAAGGCCACGTCGCTGCGCTGGCGGAGCACCGTGTAAAAGAGTTCCTTGTAAGCGGCGTTGAAGCGGGGAAGCGCGACTTCGTTGAAGACCAGCATTCCAAGGCTGGAAGCGAGGCCGAGCCAGATCACCGGGGTGTAAAGGCGGCTTAAGCTCACTCCGCCCGCCCGCAAGGCGACCAGTTCCATGTCGCTGGCGAGCCGGCCGAGGGCCAAGAGGACCGCCACCAGGAGGCTCATCGGAACCGTGATCGCAAAAGTGGCCGGAATAATGTAGGCGACCAGGGTGAGTACGGTGGTCACAGGTACGCCGTTTTTTAGGACCAGGTCGACCAAATTCAGCAGTTGTTTGGTCAGCAGGAGAAAGCTGATCAAAAAAAGAGCCATGCCGAAAGGCAAAACCATTTCAGCGAGCAGGTATCGGTGCAGACGGCGCATGTCCGGTATCATCACGGAAAAGGCTTCTTGATTCAAGCTATTCCTGAGTGCCAAAGGACGAAACGGGTGCACCACCAGGCAGTATTTTTTTTGCCCCGAAGGTCGAAAGCATGCTAAATTGCGTGTGCCGGAAAAGAATGGACCGAATACGTTTTTCCTGGGCTGAACACGCGCCGAAAAAGCTCCTTTTGGGGTTTTTTCGGCGGTTCTCTTATGGAAACCCTTTCAATAACGCCGGTTTTCGGAGTTTGACCCCGTCCAGGACCTCGGTGGGCCCCGGGCAGGGAGTCAGCCGACCATCAAAAGCACCATGGAACGCACAACAGGAGCCTTTTCATGAGCGATACCGCAGTCGCGAACGCGATTTTTGACCGAGTCACTGACGGCGTTCCCGCCGAAGTCCGTAGCATCGCCGAAGATGCACTGAAGATCTTCGCGAAGGACCCGGCCACCAACCCTCAGTTCACCGACAAGGTCAAATGCGACCGCCTTCGCAAGGCGTTTGACGCTTTGACCCGAGCGCTGTTGGAACGCATCGAATCGTTGAACGACGAACAAATGCTGTTCTTATGCACCGGCGCCCTGGCCGACCAGGTCGACTTGGGCGAGGGGCCCGTCACCCTCTTGGAGCGGGACGTCTACGACGGCTTGATGGCAGCCTATAAAACCGCCAGCAGTCTGCCGGAAGAAGCCGATTACGTTTACACGGCCATGGACCGTGCCCGCATGATCGCCGCGGATGAGCTTTATGCCCTGGACCCCCAGCAGTCCGGCAAACGCCGTCCCAAGAAAGACGCGGCTGCGGTCGCCGCCGATCCGAAATTGGCCCGCGAAGTCGCCATCGGCAAACGGAACGCCGCGGTTAAGGACATGGACCAGGCGCTCCCGGCGCTCCAAAAGCTGTTTGAAGCGGCCCAAACCGTGGATTCCGTGCCCGCCCAACAAGCCTTGGACGTGATGAAGTCCTTCGTGGATCAAGCGGCCGGCCGGGTGCCCGCAGCCCAGGGGCAGGAAAAGATGGCCCTGGATAGGGACGTGCTCAACGCCGGACCCGCCCTGAAGGCCTACGCTGAAGCGGCCGCGACCAACCTCCTTAAAATACGGCAGCTCGCCGAACGCTATACGCCGGTCGTCGCCGATCTCCGGAAGAACCTGCGGGAGATCGAGTCGCTCAACGCGGTCAAGACCGATTCGATGCGCCGCCGTTTCGTCACCTTCGATATCGATAAAGTCGCGAAAATCAAAACCGATTTCGGATATACGGGAGGTTTCGTCGCCGCCACGGCGGAGAATGCCGCCAACCGCGTGGCGACTTCCGCGTCGAGGGTGCTCCTGAACAGCCACCTGAATTTGGAAGGCGATCCCCTGCATAACCAAATTTGCACGCCGGAGGGTGTGCACCAGGCCATGCAGAAAATCTTGAAGATCCACGTCAACGCCTTCCCCAAGAGCCCCAGCGGCGCATTCCAGATTCCGCCGATCGTGATCGAACCCGTCCGTAACGTGGTCGATTGGCTGGAAGACCGCTTCATCATGTCGGCGGTTTCCGGTGAGATCGTTCGTAAAGGGCCGAACTTCAGCCTGACCCCTTTGGAGGGGCAGGTCATGAAAGCTATCGGCATGTACCTTTCGAAGGATTCGATCTACAATTTCCGGGGCGAGCAGAACACGGGAACGTTCATGGGCGACTATTCCGGGAAAGTGGAAAAAAGCGCCAAGGTGGTGTTCGCCGGAGCGGACAAAAAGATGACCATGGTCGCCAGCGCCAAGCAGGTCGACGCGGCGGGCCGGGAACAGGCCGTCGCCGACTACATGGAGTTCGTGTTCAACACCATGAACGGGCTGATGCCCAACCCGAAAATGAGCAAGCGGCGCATCGCCGTGCTTCTGCGCTACGTGATCATCAACGACTTGCAGACGACCGTGATCCTGATGCTGCGGTATGCCGCGATGACCGAATTGGCGGAAGTGCGCGAAAGCCTGCTCAAGCACGTGCAGAACAACTATACTGAAGCCAAAAAGTTGGTCGAAGACAGCTGGAAGGACGAGCAGGTTCCCCGTATCTTGGGGCCCAAGCCCAACCAGTTCATGCAAAAGATGTTCGGCTGAGGGGCAACGCCCCGGGCCGGCGGACCTGAGGGCCATCGGCCCGGAATGTCGGCATGGCGTCCATCACCGCAAAGAACAACGAGGGCACGGCCAGGCGCCGTTTCGGTCGGCTTTTGGGGCCGAGACGGCTGCTTTGGTCGTGCCTTTTTTTGCTTTCCGTCGGCTTTTTCCTGTGGGGAAGCCGGGGCTTTTGGGATGCGCTGTCCCCTTTCACGAATAAGCAACAGCTCTACGAACTTGCGGGTGAAAACAAGGTCGACCCGCTGTTGTTGGCGGCGATTGTGCGCGCCGAAAGCGGATTTAATCCGGTGGCGGAATCCCGGCGGGGCGCGGTGGGCTTGATGCAATTGATGCCTGCGACAGCGCAGCAGATGGCCCGTGAGCTCAAGTTCAATTACCAGGACCGCGACGATCTGTACGCCCAGAACACGAACTTGACGTTGGGGGCGCGTTATTTTGCGCTTCAGTTGCGCGCTTTCCACGGGAACCTTGTGCTCGCCTTGGCCGCCTACAACGCAGGTCCTGCCAAGGTCAAGGCGTGGAACCTCGATCCCTGGGGCATGGACCAAGAGGAGCTGCTGGCCGCCTTGCCCCTGCCATCGACCCGTTCCTATGTTCGGCGGGTTCTTTGGTATTACCGGCAGTTCAAACGCCTACAGGCGGTTAAACGCTTCCTCAACGGGGACAACGGACTGTGAGATTCTCAGGGATAGGATGTCTGGGCGTTTGGGCCTTCGCGGGAGCGCTTGCCGCCCAGCAGGCGGGACCGCCCGCCGCCGCGCGGGACTCCGCGGCGGCGCTCATCGCCAGGGCCGCCTCAACGGACGATGTCGCCGAAGCCTCCGCTTTGTTACGGCGGGCCGAAGAAGTCGGGGCGCGTTCAAGCGACGGCTGCGAGGCTGCGCTCGCCTTGGCGCGTTTGGAATTCGCCCAGGGGAGGCCTGAACCGGGTTTGGCGGCGCTTCAAAGGGCGGACGGATGGCCGCGTTCCGACAGTCAACAGCCGGAGTGGCTTTTTTGGCGGGGGCAGTGCCGGGAAGGGCTCAAGGATTGGCGGGCGGCGGGCGACGATTATCGGCGTCTCCTGGCTTTGTGGCCCGCGAGTCCGCGCAAAGAAGCCGCGGAGTTGGCTGCGGCGGATTGCGACGCGGCTTTAGGCCGGGACGACCGGGCGGTGGTGGGCTACCTTCGGGTGTCCGGGCAAAAAGGACGCTATGCGGCCCAGGCCCTTTGGGGCCTAGCTGGGGTCCGGCAACGCCAGGGCCGCCCTGCCGAAACGAAGCTTTTATGGGGCCGGATCGTCGCGGAATATCCCGCCAGCTTTGAGGCGGTCTGGGCGAAGGAACGGCTGGAAGGAGGCCCCCCGAAGGAAGCGGCGGTTGGGGAGCGCTGGTGGGTACAGGTGGGGGCGTATTCCCGGAGCGCCTCGGCGGAGGATCTCGCCGAAGCGCTCCGTCGAAGAGGTTATTCCTTGGACGTCCGGCCTCGGGAGATGGAAGGGCGGTCCCTCTATTTGGTGCGGGTCGGCCCCTATGACGGCCGCGCGGCCGCGGCGAAGTCCGCCGCCCGGCTGCACGAAAAGGAAAAATTGCCCGCAAATCTGGTGGAGGAATGATGCGCTTTTGGGGATGGGTGCGCACAGCGCTTTTGGCCGGGGCTCTGTTCCCGGCCTCGGGTCGGCTCGTCGCGGAGACCTTGACGGTGGAGGATTTCGATTCGGCCGGGCCTCATGGAACCTGGATGTGCGTCCACGACACCAATGGTTTGGGGACCGTGATGAAGCCGGAGCCCTTCCAGGTGAGTCCTGGAGGGGCCCCCGGTTCGTCAAAGGGAGCCGCGCATGTGTGGGGGCACCTCGGCGCGAACCAAGCGCCCTGGACTTGGGCCCAGCTGCAGATCGGGCTCAAGCCCGATGGTTCCCCGGTGGATTTGACCCGTTTCAAAAGCGTCGGTTTTTGGGTCAAGGGCGACGGGTCGGTGTTGCAGGTGCGCGTCATGAAGCGTTCGATCGCGGATTCGGACCACTTTGCCATGAGTTTCCCGACGGGTCCGGATTGGGTCTACGTCCGCCTTCCGCTGGACGCTTTCCGCCAGGCGGGCTGGGGCAAGCCCAGCCCTCAGGTGTTCGATGACGTCACCGGCCTGGACTTTTCGCCCATAGCCCATGACGTCGATTTCGATTATTGGATCGACGCCATCGCCTTCAGCACCGAGCAGGTGGAACTGAAGCCGCGGGCCGTGGATACCAAGGGATGGTGGCCCTATCAAGGCTGCGATCCGAATAAGCGTAAAGGAACGGCGTTGGATGTCGGATTCCTCTCGGAGACTCCGGCTGGAAAACACGGCCCCGTGGTGGCACGGGGGGAGGAGTTCGCTTTCGCGGACGGGACGCCGGTGCGCTTTTTCGGCGTGAACGTCGTCGCGGGCTCCAATTTCCCCACCCACGAACAGGCCGAGGCGATGGCGGACCAACTCAAGGGGATGGGTGTCAACATCACGCGGCACCACCATCTCGAAGCGACCTGGTCCGAACGCAATATTTTCGGTTCGGGCCCGGGAACCCGGCAGCTCGACCCCGAGAGCATGGACCGCTTTGACTATCTCGTGGCGGCCCTGCAAAAACGCGGCATCTACCAATATTTCGATCTGCTGGTCTCGCGGGAGCCGCAGGCTAGGGACGGGGTGGAGGATCCCCAGTCCTTGGGACCCGGATGGAAAGTGAAGGTAGAATTCGCGCCCGATTTGGAAAAACTCCAGAAGGAATTCATCCACCAGTTCCTGGGCCATACGAATCCTTATACGCGGAAGCGTTACGCCGACGATCCCGCGGTCGCCCTGATGGAGATCGTCAACGAGGACAGCCTGTTTTTCCGCGGAGGGGACCAGGAATTTTCGCTGAAAGGGGACGTCTATCCTCCGGAATTCGCGGCCCGCTACTGCGCTTGGCTGAAAGCGCGCTACCACGACCGGGCGGCATTGGACCGCGCCTGGGCCCCGGAAAAGTTGGAGGAACGGGGGCTGGACTCGGACGAGGATCCTTTCAAGGGGGTGATCCGGCCGCTGGTTTCGCTTCAGGATGCGGGTTGGAAGGCTTTGAGCCGGGGACGGGCCGCCGACGAATTCGCGTTCACCGCGGACATTCAGGCGGCCTATTACGCCGAGATGGCCGCTTACGTCCGTTCGGTCGGCTACAAAGGGCTGATTACCGGTTCCAACCACTGGACCACTTCCGCCGCGGATTTGTGGGTGAACGCCCGTTTGGGGACCTACATCGATCGCCACGCCTATTTCGCCCATCCCGAGGGCGGGTACGGCTATAGCCCTGCGGTGCGCTTCGATCCAAGCCCGATGATCCGTCGCGATGATCTCGGGATCGTGGGGGAATTGGCGGCCCGTCGCGTCAAGGGGCTTCCGTTTATCGCCACGGAATGGCAATGCGCGGCGCCCAACGCCTATCGCTCCGACGCCTTGATCGATATGGCGGCCGCCTGCGATCTTCAAGGTTGGAGCGCGATCCAATTCGCCTTCCTGC